>Ga0209979_1000304_pt1 | contig 71694 bp, 54 predicted proteins | sample AnhtaG_FD_183114 | JGI IMG/M metagenome (GOLD analysis project Ga0209979, IMG submission 183114) | Deep subsurface microbial communities from Anholt, Denmark to uncover new lineages of life (NeLLi) - Anholt_01485 metaG (SPAdes) (version 2) | ecosystem: Environmental > Aquatic > Marine > Oceanic...
TGCTTATGACATTGAATGTAATGCTTAAACATAACTCTTATTGGTCTTGCAATTATCCCATCTGTAATAATACCTGTGTCCCCAATGCCAAGACAGTTGCTTGACGGGAGAGGGCTAGGGTGAGGGTGAAATTCCCCCTCCCTCTAACTCCCTCCCGCCAGGGGAGGGAGAATCCGTGGGGATTGCGGAGCCTGTTCCGGGTAAAACGAGGAATCCCGCTCTGAGATTGCTTCGTCGCTACCGCTCCTCGCAATGACGAAAAAGGGCGCTCCTCGCAATGGCAGGAGGGTGTGCCCGCGATGACAAGGGGGGAAACGATGTACAATGAGGCCGTTGTTTATTGTCATTGCGAGCCGAAGGCGTGGCAATCTCAGGAAAGCAAAATTCTAAATACTAAATCCGAAATACTAAACAATATCAAATGACCAGAATCCAAATGACCTAGCTCCGGATTTTGTAGTTGCCTGATTCATCAGGCACAACTGCCCAATAAATTGGGCAACTACATTTTTAAACTGAGATTGCGGGCCTGTTCCGGGTAAAACGAGGAATCCCGCTCCTCGCAATGACAAAGGGGGTGTGCCTGGCAATGACAAAAGGGAGAGACGTGGTAAAATAAGGCGGTATGAGCAGAGAGGTTTTCGACCAGATAGCGGAGAGCTGGTATCGGGTAAGGCACTGGCCACGGCTAAGGACGGAGTTAGAGGAGCTGGCGCAAAGATGGCATAGTGGCAAGCTATTGAATTTGGGCTGTGCGCATGGAGCCGATTTTTTGCCCTTTAGAGAGTGGTTTGAGCTCTGGGGGGTGGATTTCTCTGGGGAGATGCTTAAACAAGCACAACGGTTCTCAGCAAAGTTCCAATTTGAGGCAAACCTGGTTATGGCTGATGCTGTTTCCCTGCCCTTTGGAGATGAAACGTTTGATTGGGCAGTGGCGGTAGCTACCTACCATCACGTTAAGGGAAAGACGGAGAGGGAAACAGCCCTACAGGAGCTAAAGCGGGTGTTAAAGCCGGGGGGTGAGGCTTTTTTGACGGTGTGGAATTGGGGACAACCAAGATTCTGGCTGAGGTACAAGGAGAACAGAGTGCCGTGGAGAGTAGGAGGGAAGACTGTTTACCGTTACTATCACCTTTTCAGCTATGGAGAGTTTCAAAAGTTACTGGTTAAAGTTGGCTTTGAAATTATCAGCATATCGCCTGAGAGGTCGTATCGCTTCCCGATGAAGAACTTCTCCCGCAATATATGCGCCTTGGTGAAAAAGCAATAAGCTTTTTAAACACTAAATCCTAAATAAATCCTAATATCTAAGCACTAAATTCTAAACAAATTCAAAACCCTAAATTCTAAATAACATCAAATATCAAAGATAAAAGATCAAAATTACAAATTAAAAATCCTAATAGCTAAGCACTAAATTCTAAACAAATTCAAAGCTCTAAATCCAGGCACGAAATTCATTTTGCTTTCTCCACTATTGAGCCGAAGATTTTCATAAGCTCGGTTGCTTCTGCGATTAGCCATTCCCTTCTGCGTTCGTCTGCCTTTCGCGGTTCGGCAAGTTTTAGCCAATAAATGGTTTCCTTGGCTTCCTTACGGCAAATCTTGACCCTCATCAAAAAGTCCTTCTTGCCTAAAGACTCGTTCGCTTCTATGTAATTTGCTCCAATAGAGGTGGCAGATCTGATGAGTTGGTTTGCTATTTCTGCGTTAGAGATGTTTCTTGGAAGGCTTTTGACAAAGGTGATTGCCTCCCTGCTAAATTTCAAAGTTCGTTCTTCTAAATCGTATTGTTTTGAATTTCGTGCTTCGTTCATTGTTTAGGATTTAGTATTTAGGGTTTAGGATTTAGCTTTTGTAGAGCGTTATCCAGGCGTTTGAGGCATCTTTCTTTGCCCAGCGCTACTATGGTTTGGAATAGGGGAGGCGATGCTGTGCGCCCCGTAATTGCCACTCGTAGCAGTGCGAAGAATTTGCTTGTGGTCAGCCCAAGCTCGGTAGCCAGGGGACGGAGGATGTTCTCCACAGAAATAGCGTTCCAGGCTTCCGGGGGCTTCAATCTTTCCAGGCTGGTTTCTATGGCTTTCGTGGCTGAAACAGCGTCCATTGCTTTGATCAGGAGGCTTTGGTCATATTCCAACTCATCGAGAAAGAAAAAATCAGCGAGGCCAGGCACATCACCGAGCGTTCTGGCGCGCTCTTGAATCAAGGGCATTATTATGGAGATATAGGTGTCATCCAGGGGCCGCTTTACCGAAGATGGCAAGTCTCTTTGTAAGAATGGAATTGCCTGTAAAGCAAATTGCTCAGGAGTGAGCCGACGAAGGTAAACTCCGTTCATCCAGTCGAGTTTGTCTTCATTAAAAATTGCTGCTGTCTTTCCTACTCTTTCCAGGGTGAAATGTTTTATCAGTTCCTCACGGGATAATAGTTCTGTTTTATCATCAAGTGACCAACCGAGGAGGGAAAGGAAATTTATCATTGCCTCGGGGAGAAGGCCCTGCTTCTGATAGTCGATAATGTTGGTGGCGCCATGTCTTTTGGAGAGCTTGGCCCTGTCGGGCCCCAGTATCATTGGTAGATGAGCGAACTGTGGTGGTTGCCAGTCAAGTGCCTGGTAGAGCAATATGTGGCGGGGGGTGCTGGAAAGCCACTCATCGGCGCGAAGAACATGAGAGATAGCCATCAGGTGGTCGTCCACCACGTTGGCGAGGTGATAGGTAGGGTAGCCATCTGATTTGAGCAGGATGAAGTCATCCAGGGTATCGTTTTGAAAAGTCATCTTTGCCCGAATCAGGTCGTGGAACGAAGTTTCGCCGTCAAGAGGAGTTTTGAAGCGAACTACCGGGGTAACGCCACTTGCCTCCAGTTGAGCCCTTTGTTGGACTGTCAACTCTCGACAATGTCGGTCGTATTTTGGTGGCTGTTTTCTCCTTGTTTGTTCCTGGCGCATTTCCTCTAACCGGTGCGGAGAGCAGTAGCATAAATAAGCATGTCCCTGGTCAACTAACTTACGAGCTATTTCCTGATAAAGCGGCAATCGTTGCGATTGGAAATAGGGACCTTCATCCCAATCCAGCCCGAGCCATTTCAGGCTTTCGGTGATGTTTTCCACTGCACCTTCTACCTTTCGAGCGACATCAGTATCCTCGATGCGTAAAATAAACTTGCCGCCGTGATGCCTGGCGAAGAGCCAGTTGAATAGAGCGGTTCTGATGTTGCCCAGATGAGGATATCCTGTAGGGCTGGGTGCAAAGCGAACCCTTATTTCTGAGCGTGACATGAAGGTTTGCCAAAAATTATTTGGAGAGAACTCGTTGCAAATCCTTTAACTGTTTGAGATGTTTCTTAAGTTTGTCTACCAGTTGCTCTGTTCGTCCTAAGTTGCCCGCGGTCTCCTCTATTTCAGTGGCTAACTTGAATAACAATTCGGTCCGATGCTCCGTCAATTGGGATTCAAATTCAACTCCCTCTTTCAGGTGAGAGAGTATCTCGCTTTCTCCTTCTGCTTGTTCCTTACTATATTTCTTAAATAAATCCATATTGATATGTCCCTTCTAGCTGTTTAATATACCATATCTTGGAATCATTTAAAATAAGTGGCGCTCCTTCTTTAACTTTATAAGGCTGTTTAATTTTGATTTTGCGTTCGTTTTTAGGCATTTCAGAGATGTTTCACCCCCAAATTTCTGTAGTTGCCTGATTCATCAGGCGCATTTGCCCAATAAATTGGGCAACTACATCTTTAAACGCCCTCTTTATATGAAGTCCCCCTCCCTCTAACTCCCTCCCGCCAGGGGAGGGAGCCTTACAAGTGAAATCCTAAATCCTAAGCACCAAATCCTAAACAAATTCCAATATCTAAATTCAAATTTCAAAACCGTTTAGGTCATTTAGATTTTGAACATTTGATATTGTTTAGTATTTCGGGTTTAGGATTTGGAGTTTTGCTTTTCGGGGATTGCCACACTTCGCTCGCAATGACGGTGGAGGGCTCGCAATGACGGTGGAGGGCTCGCAATGACGGTGGAGGGCTCGCAATGAAGGAAGGTTGCCAAGGACACAAAAGCCGCTGGCAATTTGCTAGTTTAGCGGGCTTTGCTTATAATCAAGCTACCAATGATTAAAACTTTTTTCAGGATTGCTTTTCTAGCGCTACTGGTAATTCCAATAGTGGGGCTTGTGTGGGGTGGCGTGGTTAACGGTGCTAATCGTGATGTTCACGTTCTTCATGTAGAGGGTACTATCGTTCCTGCAGTGTATAACTATATCAATAGAGGCATTAGCCAGGCGGAGGAGCAAGGGGCTGCCGTTTGTATCATTGAGTTAGACACACCGGGAGGACTTCTTGATTCCACAGATAAGATAGTGGGCAGGATCATGAATGCTGATGTGCCTGTGGTGGTCTATGTTTCACCTAAAGGTGCCTGGGCAGCTTCTGCAGGGACGTTCATTACCCTATCAGCGCACATAGCAGCAATGTCGCCGGGAACCACTATTGGCGCTGCTCATCCAGTAAGCGGTGGAGGAGGAGAGATACCAGAGGACCAAATGAAGAAGATAACTGAGTTCTCCGCTAAGTGGATTGAGACTATCGCCATGGAGCGGGGTCGCAATTTTGAGGAGGCAAGGCTAGCGGTAACCGAGAGCAAATCATTTCGGGATGATGAGGCACTGGAGAACAATCTGATTGACCTGCGGGCTGACAGTCTGGAAAGCCTTATTTCCGAGATAAACGGCTGGGAGGTCACTTTAGCAAGTGGGCAAGAAGTCACCGTTGACACTACTGGCTATGGGGTGGTGAGGAATGAAATGAATGGTGTGGAACGATTTCTGCAGGTCATCAGCGACCCCAACATCGCTTACATCTTGCTCACTCTAGCCACGATAGGGCTGGTTACCGAGGTCTCCAACCCGGGGATGATTTTCCCTGGGGTAGCTGGTGGTCTTAGCTTGATTCTGGCGTTCTACTCTTTGGGTGTGCTCAGTGCTTATTGGGGAGGGGTGTTTCTCATCTTGCTTGCCGTGGGGCTTTTCGTAGCTGAGTTATTTGTCACCAGCCACGGTGCACTAACTGCTGGAGGGATAGCCGCCCTGGTTGTTGGGTCGTTAATTCTATTCAGCCATACCTATAGCTCACCAGCAATGGAGGTAAATCGTGGGCTAATCGCCGGGGTAGCCATTGCAGTTGCTTGTTTTCTTATTTTTGTCATTGGTGCTATTATCCGAGGGCAACGGCGGCGTAAGGCTACCGGTGCTGAGGGCATGATTGGTGGGGTAGCAGTAGCCAGAACGCCTCTGGACCCTATGGGGACGGTTCTAGCTAAGGGGGAGCTGTGGACTGCTGCCACTGAAGGCGAAAAGGTGGAACGGGGGGAGGAGGTGATAATAACCAAGGTGGAAGACTTAAAGCTGTGGGTAATTAAGAAATTAAAGAAAGGATAAGATGCTGGATATAGAGATGAGTGGTCCTATCATTGTGATGATAATCTTCGCCGTTGTCTGCGTTGGCTTTGTTATTTTTGCTATTATACAGGGGCAAAGGCGAAAGCTTACCGCTGGTGTTGAAGACATGGTGGGTAAAATAGCGGTGGCGCAGACATCGCTTAACCCGAAAGGCATGGTTCGGGCTGAGGGGGAAATATGGGCGGCGGTAAGCGAAGGAGGTGATATAGAACCGGGAGAGGAGGTGGTAATAACCCAGGTAAAAGGACTAAAATTGCGGGTGGCAAAAAAATCTAAAGAAAAGGAGGGGAAATAATATGTGGTTTCTCTATGCTGTTATCGCTATAGGAGTGGTAATACTGCTTTCAGCGGCTATCAGGATTGTTCAAGAGTATGAACGAGGAGCGGTTTTCCGGTTGGGGAGATTTGTTGGTCTGAGAGGTCCGGGACTTATTTTTCTTATCCCTTTCATTGAACGGATGATGAAGGTTGACCTTCGGGTAATTACCATGGATGTTCCTTCTCAAGAATGCATCACCATGGACAATGTTACCGTTAGAGTTGATGCCGTGATTTACTTTCGTGTCGTTGATGCTGCAGATGCGGTGCTTAAAGTGCTTGATTACATCAAGGCAACTTCGTTGCTTGCCGCCACTACCCTGCGGAATGTGGTGGGGCAATCTGAACTGGATGAGCTGTTAGCTCATCGAGACAAGCTCAATGATAAGATACAAGTTGTGGTAGATGAGGGGTCGAATCCGTGGGGGATAAAGGTAAGCATGGTTGAGGTTAAGGATGTGGAATTGCCAGACACAATGAAGCGGGCAATGGCAGCACAGGCTGAAGCGGAAAGGGACAGGAGAGCTAAAGTTGTTCATGCTGAAGGTGAATTCCAGGCAGCGGAGAAGCTGGCAGGGGCTGCGAAGGTCATCGCCACTCAACCAGCAGCGCTGCAGCTTCGTTACCTTCAGACATTGTCGGCGATAGCGACGGAGAGAGCAAGTGTCATAGTGTTTCCCTTGCCGATGGACATGATTGCTCCCTTTTTGAGCCGGGGTAGCTCTGAGAAGAAATAAATCCGGTAAGGGATAATTGTGGCCAGCAATAGCAAGGCGGAATGGCGCGAGAATATACTGACGCCATTGGTAAGGAAGCGCCCTGAGCGGCAGGACAAGTTTGAGAACAGCTCAGGCGTGGAATTAGATGCCTTATATTGTCCTGAAGATATCGCTGACATCCGTTACGCTCAACAGTTAGGCTATCCCGGAGAGTATCCTTTTACTCGTGGTGTCCAGCCTAATATGTATCGCGGCAGGATATGGACGATACGCCAGTATGCTGGATTTGGAGCTGCTGAAGAGACCAATCAGAGGTATCACTACCTCCTGAGCCAGGGTCAAACTGGCTTGAGCGTTGCCTTCGATTTGCCTACGCAGATTGGATATGATTCAGACCACCCCCTGGCTAGAGGGGAAGTTGGCAAGGTAGGCGTGGCGATAGACAGCCTGCAGGATATGGAGGTTCTTTTTCAGGGCATTCCGTTAGATAAGGTCAGCACTTCAATGACTATAAATTCCACTGCTTCTGTTTTGCTTGCCATGTATTTGGTTCTGGGGAGGAAACAAGGCGTTGAGGCAGCTAAATTGAATGGGACTATTCAAAACGATGTGCTGAAAGAATATATCGCTCGGGGAACCTATATCTTTCCGCCGCGTCCTTCGATGAGGTTGACCACAGACATATTCGCTTATTGTGCTGAAAATGTTCCCCGCTGGAACGCTATCAGCGTTAGTGGTTACCATATGAGGGAAGCGGGATGCACTGCTGCTCAGGAGGTTGGCTTTACCTTAGCCGATGGCATTGCCTATATACAGGCAGCTATTGATAATGGACTGGATGTAGATGCTTTTGCTCCGAGGGTTTCTTTCTTCTTTGATAGCCACGTTAACTTTTTTGAGGAGATTGCCAAATTCAGGGCGGCACGTCGTCTCTGGGCGGGGATAGTGAAGGAGAGGTTTGGAGCTAATGAGGAGCGTTCCTGGATGCTCCGCTTTCACACTCAAACTGCAGGGTGCAGTCTTACGGCACAACAACCATATAACAACATTGTCAGGACTGCTCTCGAGGCTCTGGCGGCGATATTGGGAGGCACACAATCATTGCATACTAATTCCTTTGATGAGGCTTACTGGACGCCTTCGGAAGAAGCGGTCACCATTGCGGTACGCACGCAACAATTGCTTGCTTATGAAAGCGGCGTTTCTGATGTTGTTGACCCTGTTGGTGGCTCCTATTACGTGGAATCCCTTACCGCTGAGTTGGAAAAACAAGCCAGTGATTATATTGCCAAAATAGATAGTCTCGGGGGTGCCGTGACAGCTATTGAGCAGGGATATCAGCAAAGGGAAATTCAGCAGGCTTCCTATAAGTATCAGAAGATGGTTGAAGAAGGGAAGCAAAAAATAGTAGGGGTGAACGACCTTGTTACTGGTGAATCTAAGATAGCCAGCACGCTGAGGGTCAAGTCGGAGATAGAGGCGAAGCAGAAAGAAAGACTGGCCAAGCTTAAGCGGGAGAGGGATAACGGTAAAGTAAAGCAAACTTTGAAAAGATTGGAGGAAGCGGCGCAGGGTAAGGAAAACACCATGCCTCCGATCATTGAGTGTGTAGAGGCTTATGCCACCATAGGTGAAATATGTGATGTGTTGCGCAGTGTGTTTGGGGTTCAGAGAGAATTTCTGTTTTTCTAATCAGGAGGAAAAGTGGTTATAGGAATTGGCCATGTAGCTATTCTAACAGGTAATTTAGACGAAACGGTAAAGCTTTACCGGAAATTGTTTGGCGCCACATCGAGCGAGGTTAAAGCTATTGCTGAACAGGGAGTGAAGACAGCCATGCTTGATATAGGCGGTGGTAAGCTGGAGATATTGGAGCCCCTTCAGGGGAGTGGCATGGAGAAGATTTTGGAGAAGAGGGGGGAGGGGATACATCACATATGTCTTGAAGTTGATAATATTGAGCAAACTCTCAATTTCCTTGCTGGTGAGGACATGAACTTGATTGACCAGAAGGCACGTCGTGGTTTAGAGGGCATGGTTGCCTTTATTCACCCCAAATCGACCAAAGGCGTCCTTATTGAGCTTTGTCAGAAGTATTGAGGAGATTGGCCATGCTGGGTGAAGCTAGAATTCGTGTGCTGGTTGCCAAGCCAGGACTTGATGGGCACGACCGCGGTGCTAAGGTGGTCGCCAGAGCGTTGCGCGATGCCGGCATGGAAGTAATTTATACCGGTATCCGGCAGTCACCGGAGATGATTGTGGGAACAGCGGTTCAGGAGGATGTAGATGTTGTCGGGCTGAGCATTTTGTCAGGTGCCCATTTAGAACTTCTTCCGCCAGTGATAGAAGGTCTTAAGAAGGAAGGGAAGGGGGATGTTCTGGTCATCGCTGGTGGCATAATACCAGATGAAGACATACCGCAGCTACAGCAAATTGGAGTGAAAGCCATTTTCGGTCCGGGCACGAAGACAGGTGAATTAGTAACTTTCATAAAAGATGAAATAGCCGCCAGGCGGAAATAGAGCGAAAGGCAAAAATCAAAAGGCAAAAGGCAAAATGACAGAGCAAAAGGCAAAATTCCAAATCCTAAACCCGAAACTCTAAACAATAACAAATGTTCAAAATCCCAATGGTCAAAACAGTTTTGAGCTTTGAATTTAGATATTAAATTTTGTTTAGGATTTAGTGCTTAGAGTTTAGATTTTATATTTTTGATGGTAACTTCCTCTCCTTATGTCCTTGGTGTCGCAGGCAGCCCACGCCGTAATGGTAATACTGACCTTTTGTTACAGCGAGCGATACGCGGCGCTGCCACAAAAGGAGCTCGAACCAAAATGGTCGCTTTGAGCGAGCTGGATATATCTCCCTGCCGTCATTGTGACCAATGCTTAAAAGAGGGCAAGTGCGCCATAGAAGATGATATGCAATGGCTATCCCGGGAGTTGAGGGAGTGCAACTTTTTAATCCTTGCCTCCCCCATTTTTTTCATGGGATTAACGGCACAGACAAAAGCGATGATAGACCGTTGCCAGGTATTATGGATGATTAAGCATGTTCTCAAGCTTCCCGTAGCCCTCAGTGGTGAGAAACGCAGAGGGCTGTTCATCTCGGTGGGCGGCACCACATACTCTAATTTATTCCAGCCTGCTATAGCTACGGTTAAAAGCTGGTTTGCCACGTTGGATATAGCTTATGCTGGCGACTTGCTCTTTTCAGGGATGGATAAGCGGGGGGATATAGTTAACCATCCCACAGCGATGCGCGAAGCATTCTTGGCGGGGCAAAGCTTGATTGAAGTTGACTAGGAAGGGAGGGCATTGCTACAATCGCAAAGGCGGGCGGTTAGCTCAGTGGTTAGAGCGCTGCGTTGACATCGCAGAGGTCACTGGTTCAAGTCCAGTATCGCCCACATTTGTATGAAGGAACTTGGACATATTAAACGATAGGGTATTAAGGTAGTTCATTTCTTGTTTTATTCAGGGTCAGGGAATATATAATGTCAAATAAAAAAGAGAGTGACTGGCTGGAGAAGATGCGGCACTCAGCAGCTCATGTTATGGCTGAGGCGGTGGGGTCTCTTTTCCCTGATGCTAAATTTGGCATTGGACCGTCTATTGAGAACGGCTTTTATTACGATTTTGAATTACCACGTTCGTTGACACTGGATGATTTGCCCACAATCGAGGATAAGATGAAGGAGATCGTTGCCCAAAATGTGCCATTTATCAGGGAAGAGGTAACTAAGGAAGAGGCACACAGGATTTTTGCCAAGCAGCCCTACAAGCTGGAGCTTATTGATGAGCTTCCTGATGAAAAAGTGAGTATTTATAATCAAGGTTCCTTTACTGATTTGTGTCGTGGTCCTCATGTTGCTTCTACAGGGGATATAGCGGTCTTCAAGCTTACTCATATAGCTGGGGCTTATTGGCGAGGTGACGAGAAGCGTCCTATGTTACAGAGAATTTATGGCGTGGCTTTCCCAGATGGGACGAAGCTTGAAGATTATCTAGCTCAGCAGGCTGAAGCGATGAGGAGGGACCACAGGAAGCTGGGAAAGGAACTCGACCTTTTTAGTATACATGAGGAAATCGGGCCTGGTTTGATTTGCTGGCATCCCAAAGGCGCCTTAATGCGGGGAATAATAGAGGATTTTTGGAAGGAAGAACACATTAAACGGGGCTATGAAATTGTTTATACACCTCATATTGCCAAGCTGGATTTGTGGAAGACCAGCGGGCACTGGGACTTTTATCGGGATTATTTGTATTCCCCGATGGAAGTGGAGGGGCAGCAGTATCTCCTAAGACCAATGAACTGCCTGGGACATATCCTGATTTATAATAGCCAAATACGTAGCTATCGCCATTTGCCATTGAGATATGCTGAGTTGGGCACAGTATATCGGTATGAGAGGGGTGGTGTGTTATATGGATTAGCCAGAGTAAGGGGATTTACCCAGGATGATGCCCATATTTTTTGTCGTCCTGACCAGATTGAGGACGAGGTGGCCGGTGTGGTCAAACTGGCGCAATTTATGATGTCTACCTTTGGCTTTAATGATTATGACCTGTTATTATCTACGAAGCCTGAAAAGTATACTGGAACGGTGGAGATGTGGGATAAAGCTACGGAATCTTTAAGGAAAGTATTGGAGAGGCTCGAATTGCCTTACGAGGTAGACCCAGGTGAAGGAGTCTTTTATGGTCCCAAGATAGATATTAAGCTCAGGGATGCTGTAGGACATGCCTGGCAAGGTCCCACTATCCAGGTTGATTTTAACTTGCCACAGCGGTTTAATGTTTGTTACATTGGTGATGATGGCGCAGAATATCAGGCAATAATGATACATCGCACAGTGTTAGGCAGTATGGAGCGATTTATGGCTTGTCTTATCGAGCATTATGGTGGTGCCTTTCCCGTATGGCTTTCACCGGTGCAGGCAATAATAATTCCCATAGCGGATCGCCATAATGATTATGCTCATCAAATAGGAAATGAGCTTCAACAGGAGGGGATTCGCAGCAAGGTTGATGACCGTGTGGAGAGGATGAACTTGAAAATAAGAGAAGCGCAATTGGGAAAAATTCCCTATATGCTTGTGGTTGGTGATAAAGAGGTAGCTTCGGCCGGTGTGGCGCTTCGGTTAAGAAATGGAGAGGATGCTGGGCAGAAGTCTATCTTGGAGGTAGAAACGATGATCGGGGCGGATATCGAAGCTTATAGGTGAATCATGGGGGAGGTAATAGAGGGATAGTTAAACGGTTACGCATTAACCTCCAAATCAGGGCAGGGAAGGTCCGGCTAATTGGTGAAGAGGGCGAGCAATTAGGGGAAGTGCCATCATCCCAGGCGCTTCAGATTGCTCGTGAGCATGAACTTGATTTGGTGGAGGTGGCACCCACGGCCAGTCCACCGGTGTGTAAAATTCTTGATTATGGCAAGTATAAGTATGAGCAAGCTAAGAAAGAACGCAAAGCAAAGAAAGGCCAGAAAGTGGGGTTGCTCAGGGAAGTTCGCCTGAGGCCAAAGATCGAAGATCATGATTTGCAAGGCAAGATTAAAATAGCTCGGAAGTTATTGGGAGAAGGTAGCAAGGTGAAGGTTAGAGTGAGATTCAGAGGGCGCGAGAGAGTTTATCCTGAGATGGGGGTGAAAGTGCTCCAAAAGTTAACCGAATCTTTAAAGGATGTAGCTATGGTGAGCAACTTGTCTACCGGGGAAACTGGGAATATGTTTGCTGTTCTTGCCCCGGTTCCCCGGGAGAAATCTAAAGAGGTGAAATCAAATGCCAAAGCTCAAGACACATAAAGGGGCGAAAAGTCGCTTCCGTGTAACCGGCAGTGGTAAAATTATGCGCATGAAATGTGGCAAGAGCCATCTAAGGCGCAAGAAGCCAGCGAGGACCAAGCGACTTTATGATGGAATGTTGCCGGTATCTTCTGCAGACCAGAAACGTATTAAAAGGCTCTTGCCTTACAAGTAATTAGGAGGTCTTATGGAATATAGGACGTTGTTTATTGGAGCAATAGTGTGTGGGATTGGAGGAGCCGGACTAATCAGCTACGGTGCTTTCGATACACCTGCAGGTGTGGGCATTGCCGGCTTATTTTTTCTATTGGTAGGGATTGCACTATTAGCGGTTTATTTTCTTGGTGAAAAGAGAAGGTAAAGGCTTTGAAAGTAAGGAGGAAGTTTGCCACGAGCTAGAAGCGGGAAAGTTAGTCATAGGCGTCATAAAAAGGTGCTCGGCTTGACCAAAGGGCAGCGAGCTACCAGACATGCGCTATACCGTCGGGCTCATGAGGCGATGCTTCATTCTTTGTATTATGCCTATCGGCATCGCCGTGAGCGGAAGGGCGACTTCAGGAGATTGTGGATTGTTCGCATAAATGCTGCAGCGCGTGCTCAAGGGCTTTCATACAGTCAATTTATGAGTTTGTTGACAAAGGCGAATACCGGGCTAAATAGGAAGATACTGGCGGATATGGCAGTTAAAAGCCCTGAAGATTTTGCCAAATTGGTGGATTCCATAAAGGCTGCAAGTTAAACTCTTATCGGAATAGTGCTACAGCAACTGGAACAAATTCAAAAGCAAGCTTCTGAAGAGCTGGAAGAGATAAATGACCCTAAGGAACTCCAGTTATGGAAGGTTCGTTACCTGGGGAGGAAAAGCAAGCTAACCCGAGTTCTGAGGTCTTTGGCTACCTTGCCATTGGAGGAGCGGCGAAAAGTAGGTGTTCGAGGTAACGAAGTTAAGAATATTCTGGAATCAAGTCTCGCTGAACGGGAAAAGATTTTGGAAGAAGCCCGAATTGCTTCTTCTTTGGAATACAAGAAGTTAGATGTCACCTTGCCTGGCCAGCCTCTCTCTGTGGGTCGGCTTCACCCCATCACTCAAACGCTAGAAGAGATTTGCGACATTTTTAATGGGATGGGGTTTCAAGTGGTTGAAGGTCCTGATGTAGAATGGGATTACTATAATTTTGAAGCTTTGAATATTCCTCAAGAGCATCCGGCAAGGGATATGTTTGCCACATTATGGGTGGATGCTGATGTGGGAAGTGGCAAAGCGAGACTTTTACGCACTCACACTTCACCGGTGCAAATCAGGCTGATGGAGGAGAAACGGCCACCGATAAGGGTGGTGGTGCCAGGGCGATGTTACCGATACGAAGCAACTGATGCTACTCATGAATCAATGTTCTATCAGGTTGAAGGGTTAGCGATAGATAAAAATATCACCATGGCTGATTTGAAAGGCACATTGTTTGAGTTTTGTCGCTGTCTTTTTGGCGAAGAGAGAAAAATTCGCTTCCGCTGTGATTATTTCCCCTTTGTTGAGCCTGGTGCTGAAGTAGCTATTGAATGTTTAGCTTGCCACGGTGCCGGGTGTCGGGTATGTGGCTATACCGGGTGGCTTGAAATTCTTGGTGCCGGTATGGTGCATCCTGATGTGCTCAGGCGTGGTGGCATTGACCCCCAGGCTTATAGTGGTTTTGCCTTCGGAATGGGGGTAGAGCGTATGCCTATGCTCCGCTATGGCATCGATGATATTCGTCTTTTTTACGGGAATGACCTCCGGTTTTTAAAGCAATTCTAGGTAAGATGAAGGTCTCGCTTAAGTGGCTCAGTGAATATGTTGATATAAAGCTTACTCCTCAGGAGCTAGCTGATAGGTTAACGATGGCTGGCATTGAGATCCAGGGGGTGCAGACTATAGGTGGCTGGGAAAAGATGATGGTGGGGGAGGTGACTGAGGTGAATCCCCACCCTGATGCTGACCGTTTAAAGCTGGCTACGGTTAACTTAGGTGCGCAACAACTTACCGTGGTTTGTGCTGCCCCCAATATCGCTGTAGGTCAGAGGGTGCCTTTTGCCCGGGTAGGAGCGCAGCTTATAGATGGTCATACCGGGGAAAAATTAACGCTGAAGCCAGCTAAAATTCGGGGCATTCTCTCCGAAGGCATGGTTTGTTCCGAAAAAGAGCTGGGAATTTCCGATAGCCATGAGGGCATAATGGTTTTGCCTTCAGAAGCGCCTGTAGGCATACCGCTTCGTGAATATCTGGGCGATACTATTTTTGATTTGGATGTAACCCCCAATCGCCCAGATTGTCTGTGCTTGATGGGCATTGCCAGGGAAGTTGCTGCGCTTACTGAAGAGGAAGTTCATTTACCCGAGATTGACTACCAAGAAAAGGAGCAATCGATAGATTCCCTTATTTCTGTTGATATAACTGCTCCGGAGCTATGTCCTCGCTATTGTGCTAGCCTGGTCACTGGAATCACTATATCCTCCTCGCCTGTGTGGCTCCAACAGCGACTGAGAAGCTATGGCATGCGTCCCATAAGTAACGTTGTTGATATCACTAACTACGTGATGCTGGAGCATGGTCAGCCTCTCCATGCCTTTGATTATCATAAACTTAAGGGGCATAAGATAATTGTTCGTCGAGCTGAAAAGGGTGAGGTAATGACTACTCTGGATGAGGCGGAGCGAACACTTAATGAGGATGTTCTGGTTATCGCCGACGAGGAAAAGCCTGTTGCCATTGCGGGCATTATGGGAGGATTGGAGAGTGAGGTTACCGATGAGACCACTGCTATTTTACTTGAATCGGCTAATTTTGACCGAGCGACTATCCGTCGTGGGGCGAGGCATTTTCAGCTTCCAAGTGAAGCCTCACTCCGCTTTGAAAAGGGATTGAGTCGAGAATTGCCCCTGGTAGCATTGAAGCGGGCTACCCGGTTATTTCACGAGCTTGCTCATGGCAAGGTGGCGAAGGGTGTAGTCGATGTCTATCCTGGGAAGGTGAAGCCAGAAGGGATATTGATTTCCGCTGAGGAGGTGAAACGATTATCAGGTCTGGATGTAAGTATTGACGAAATAGTCAGGGTGTTAACTTCCCTGGGCTTCGAATGTCGACAAACCAGCGTGTCTTCACAAGCTTTAATATTCAGTCCTTACTGGCGCAGTGACATTAACTGTGCTGCTGATCTTGTAGAGGAAGTGGTTCGCATCATTGGCTATGACAAGATTCCGGCTACCATGCTTAGCGCTACTTTGCCAGAGCGTGAACCAGGTCCGAGGCCCGAACTAAGGAAGAAAATACGAGGAATTATGGTTGGTCTTGGCTTCCAGGAGGTATTGACCTATTCCCTAACCAGTTTAGAGAAGTTGAGGAAGCTTTCGATTGAGCTGGAACCTGAGGCTTTGAAAGTGGCTAATCCAATGACGAAAGAGCAAGAATACTTGCGGCCCAATTTGCGCGCTGGCTTGCTAGTCGCTTTAGCACAAAACCAAAAGGTGGAGCCAGGTGGCATAAGGTTGTTTGAAATTGGCAAAGTGTTTTTGCCGCAACGTCCCTCTGTCATTGCGGTGAGCCGAAGCCCTGACTCTGAGCGAAGTGAAGAGGAAGGGACAGCGAAGCAATCTCGTCGTGGTGAACATGAACTACCCCGGGAGGAGGAAATGTTGTGTGCCCTGCTTAGCGGTCCGAAAGCGAGCTTATCGTGGAGGGGTGCAAAAGGCGAATTTGATTTCTTCGATGCCAAAGGGATGGCGGAAAATCTGTTACGAGGGTTAGGGTTAATTGTGGAGTTTAAACCTGGTAGTGACCAGAATTTGTCCCCGGCTGAGAGCGCCGAGATAATCAGCGAAGGTGACAGGATAGGTGTGTTGGGCATTTTGCACCCCAAAATGATACAGGCTTTTGAGCTTGATGGTGTTGTTTACCTTATCGAAATTGACGTGGAGAAGCTGCTCATCAAACCCTCCGGGCAGAAGCGATACACACCTATTTATCGATTCCCTGCTGTTTCCAGAGATATCGCCTTAATAGTGAATGAGCAAACAAGCTATCAACAGGTGGAAAGCATAATCAGAAGCTTTCCCCTGGTAACCGAGGTCACCTTATTTGACTTCTACACTGGGGAGCAAATACCTCAGGGCAAGAAGTCCTTTGCCATAAGGATTGTGTATCAATCCCCCGACCATACCTTGACCGATGAAGAGGTCAATCAAATCCAGCAGAACATGCTGGCTAAGCTAAGTCAGGAATTAGGTGGTATTTTAAGAAGCTGATGCTCTCCTCTTTCGCCTCAGGGCTGATAAAGGTTGAGCTCCGGCATGGGATAATGCTTTTGGTTCTTGGTGATTATTACCAACCGGTAGCTAATAGCCACAGCAGCGATAAGTGCATCAGCCACTGTTAGCCGAATACCTTGCTGGCTGAAATCGTTAATATATTGACCAGCCATCCTGGCTATCTCCTTATCAGCAGGATAAAAACGAAGAGCCTCCACCAAGTCCTCAATGTTACCTCTATCCTTCTGTTTTACACCTGCATAGACCTCAGCAATAACCACATCGCAGCAGCCCAAGGAGTTTCCTCGTTCGTAGAGATTGTTCAGGAGAGTTACAGTAGGGGGATGTCCACGTCCACAATCTATGATTTCAGTGGTATCCAGGAGATACTCGGTCATTCTGCTCTATCACGGGAAAAGTCACGCTGCCGCAATTCCCTCACCCATTTAGCCACATCTTCACTGGTGGCAAATTCAGGATAGTCCTCAGACTTAAGGCTGCCCGCCGTTTTAACCAGAGCCTCACCAAGTTTGACCCTTTCCAGCTTCTCCTTCGTTGCCTCCACTACAAACTTGGTTCGCTTCCCGGGCTGAACTAATTTGTCCAATTCCCCAATTACTTCTAAAGGGAACTTAATCACCTTCTGCTTTACCTTGGTCATATTTTCCTCCCTGTTAATATATATTATTAGTATATATCAAAGGTATAACCAATTACAAGTTTTCAAAGTAAAACTTAGCAAGCCAGGTCTTGGCTGCCGCGCCTCAGAATTACCGGGCTGATTTTTCCCTTAACCGCTTGTTGATCTCTGCAGACAGGTTTTCCAGTGGCAATAGCTCGGTTTCCTTCTCGGTGCGCCACTTGGCTTCGATGCTCTGGTTTTGTAAGGTACGGGGGCTTAACGTCAATCGCAGTGGTATTCCCAGTAGGTCGGCATCGTTGAACTTTACCCCTGGCGATTCGTCACGGTCATCGAATAGCACCTCTATGCCGGCGTTTTCCAGCTCCTGATAAGCCTTCTCAGCAGCAGAGGCAACCTCAGGACTGTCCAGGTGGAGTAGGCAGAGGTAAATTTGATAAGGGGCTACCGAGAGCGGCCAGATAATTCCTTTGTCATCGTGATTCTGTTCCACTATCGCTGCAAGCAATCTTCCCAGGCCGATGCCATAGCATCCCATTACGGCGGGTCGAGACACACCATCTTGGTCAAGGAAGGAAGCTCCTAGTTTCTCACTGATAAAGGTGCCTAATTTGAATATATGTCCTACTTCAATGCCGCGTGTTGAGGATAGGTTACTGCCACATTTGGGGCAGCTATCACCATGGTGGGCTAAGGCGATGTCAGCAGTGATGTCAACCTCGAAGTCTCTGGGATAGTTAGCGTTTTTGAAATGATATCCTTGCTTGTTAGCACCCGTGATGAAATTAGAGCCCATGGTTATGGAGTCGTCGGCAATGACTTTAGTTCCCTTTATACCTATGGGTGAAGCGAAGCCAACGACTATGCCAGTCTGTTGCACTTCATCTTCGGTAGCAAGGCGAAGCTCAGTGCACTTCAGTGTATTTCTCAGCTTTGTTTCGTTTACCTCGAGGTCACCTCGAATAACCACGAAGACGAATTCCTTATCGGCGATATAGAACACCGCTTTGAGAGTTTGCTCTTGCGGGACTCCAAGGAAGTCAGCTACCTCTTCGATGGTTTTTTGCTCCGGTGTGGCGATTTCCTCCAGGGGAAGAGATTGTTTCGCCGCCCCTTCGCTACGAGATTGCTTCGCTTCGCCCGCAATGACAGCTTTAGCAAATTGAGCCTTTTCCACATTAGCGGAGTAGCCGCAGTGAGGGCAGAATACCATTTCATCTTCGCCTGTTTCAGAGATAACCATAAACTCATGAGATTCCTTGCCGCCTATGGCACCACTATCGGCTTCCACTATTGAAGTTGGCAGGCCGCAACGAGCATAGATATTTTGGTAAGCCTGGCTCATTTTGCGGTAGCTTTCATCAAGCGAAGCTTCATCGACATCAAAGCTGTAAAGGTCTTTCATAATAAATTCACGCACTCGCAGCAATCCACCGCGTGGCCGGGGTTCATCACGAAACTTGGCTTGTATTTGATAGACGAGGAGGGGGAGGTCACGGTAGCTTTGTACATACCTGTGGACGAGGTCAGCGATAACTTCCTCATGGGTGGGTCCTAAAGCCAGCTTGTGTTCTTTGCGGTCGGTCAGGGTAAACATAGTTTGCCCGAAGGAAACATATCGTCCCGACTGTTGCCACAGCTCGAAGGGCTGCAGTACGGGAAGCATCAGTTCTTGCCCTCCAGCTTTATCCATCTCCTCTCTGATTATGTTCTCTATCTTTCTGAGCACTCGCCAGCCTGAAGGCAAGTAGGAATAAATTCCAGCAGCTACCTGGGCAATCATGCCGGCCCGAAGCAGTAGTTGATGGCTTGCGCTTTCTGCCTCCGCGGGCGCTTCCCGTAAAGTTTTGCCAAAAAGTTTAGAAAACCGCATCTTTGTTTACCAATTCTTAATAATTCTGCCTTCTTTGTCCTTCATGTGTCCTGTAACAGCAAATATGAAATCGATGAGAGCCCAAATTCCCAATCCACCCAAGGTGAAAAACATAGCGATTGCAGTTCCGATCTTTCCCAGATAGAATCGATGGGCACCGAATCCCCCAAGGAACCAAGCGAGCAAGCTGGTAGCAAGCCTTGATTTTGGGGAAATTTCTTCTGCTATTGCCGTTGCTAGTCTTGCCCCGCATTTAACGCACATTTCACTCATTGGGGTTGTTGAAGAGCCGCAGTTGGGGCAAAAACTGGTTCCCGTTAATGGCCTAGCTCCACAATTGGGGCAGATTTCCGGTGTTCCTATCAGTTCTTTGTCACAATTTCTACAAAACATTTTTCCTCCCCTATATTGTGCGCTTTATTTCCTCCGTCAAAGCTTGAAGGAAGTTTTCTTCAGGAACTGTCTTTAATACTTTGCCTTTCCTAAATATGACACCTTTGTCTTTGCCGCAGGCAATGCCCACATCGGCATCTTTAGCTTCTCCAGGTCCGTTGACCACGCATCCCATAACAGCCACCTTGATGGGCTCGGTTATCTTTTCAAGGTGTTTATCCACTGCCTCAGCTAGCTTTATGATATCAATTTCGGCTCGCCCACAGGAAGGGCAGCTTACCAAGGTTGGCCCGTGCTGGCGAAGCCCGAGGCTTTTCAGAATTTCATAAGCAGCGCGCACCTCTTCACAGGGATGGCTAGTCAGGGAAACGCGAATAGTATCGCCAATGCCTTGATAAAGGAGTATGGCAATGCCTATGGCGCTGCGTATTGCCCCTGCCGGGGGGAGTCCTGCCTCGGTGATGCCTAAATGTAAAGGGTAAGGGATTTTATCGGCGAGCATCTGGTAAGCCTTTACTGTTGTGGGCACATCAAAGGCTTTAAGGGATACCTTTATTAGGTTGAAGTCGATATCTTCCATAAGCCTTATCTGCTCCAGAGCGATATCGACCATTCGCTGAGCTAAAGGGAGCTCGGGTTCAAAACCGGGTGGCAGGCTGCCAGCGTTCACGCCGATGCGGATGGGAATTTCTCTTTCTTTAGCAGTGGATACCACCCTGGCAATTTGTTCCCTATCACGAATATTGCCGGGATTAAGGCGAAGCCCGTCAATGCCAGCGTGTAAGGAAGCCAGGGCGAGACGATAATCAAAGTGGATATCGGCGATGATTGGCAGCGATGTATTCTTTTTAATTGCCGGGATGCTGTCGACTGCTTGCCTGTCAGGAACTGCTATGCGCACTATTTCGCAGCCGCATTCCTGTAACTCTTTAACCTGATTTACGGTGGCGGTAACATCTCTGGTGTCAGTCTTGGTCATCGACTGAACAGCGATGGGTGCATTGCCGCCTACAGTCACATTGCCAATTTTTAATTCTCTGGAGCTCCTCCGTGCTGTCATTCAAATAAGCTTCCTCCCCCGATAATGCGGGTAATATCAAAGTAGGTAATTATACACAGTAGCAGAATAAGCAGGGCAAAACCGACGGCGTTAACCAGGTGTTCCACCCTGGGTGATACTCGTTTACCTCGTCGAGCCAATTCTATGAGGAGGAACACAATTCTGCCGCCATCCAGGGCGGGTAATGGAAGCAGGTTAATTGTCCCTAACATGAGGCTGATAAAAGCGGTGAACATAATTAGTGGGAGGAGACCTGCTCTAGCTACCTCCGCGGTCATCTGGTAAATACCTACTGGTCCAACGACTTGCGGAATTCTAGCAGCGATAATCGAGCTCCGTATTGTATTTCTGAATAAGATAAGGGTCTCAACATAGCGTTGTGTTCCCAGCATGGTTGCTGTCCAGGGGGAATAGGATTGGCGAATTATTTGTTGACTCCCTTCGACGCCGGTGACATTAATTCCCAAAGCTCCGTCGTCTTCGGGCGGTATCCATCTCGGCACCAGGGTGACCTCCTGCTCCCCGTTGGCAGCCTTGTTTAGTAGTAGAGTCGTTTCTGAACCGAGGGAGAGTTGAACATAATAGGCTAGGTCCCCATAGTTGTTAATTTTATGACCATTTATTGCCAGGATAATGTCTCCCTGTTCTATCCCTGCCGCTGCCGCTGGTGAGCTCGGGGCTACCTGTTGCACCTGAATTTGCTCTATCGGAACGTTATGGGGGATCATAAAAACAAGGGAGAACAAAATTATTGGCAATAGCAAGTTCATCAAAGATCCGGCGGCGAGGATGAGCGCTCTGGTGCCAATGCTTTTGCTGGCGAAGCTGTGGGGCTCTGTGGGGTCTTCCTCCCCGAGTAGCTTGACAAACCCGCCTAAAGGCACAAGATTCAATGAATATACTGTTCCCCCTCTTTTGATGCTTGCCAGCTTTGGGGGGAAGCCTATGCCAAACTCCTCCACTTTTACATCGCTGCGCTTGGCAGCAATAAGATGCCCGAACTCGTGAACCAATATGAGCACCGACAGCATGGCGAAGAAGATGAGTATCATTATTACCGTGGTTAACATAGGCTTATATCATGGACTATTTGTAATGTCATTTCTCTGGTCTTCTCATCAGCAGCAAAGATTTCCTCTATTGATGGTTGAGCAATACTCTGATGTTGCTCCAATGCGTTGCTTACTATTGTAGCAATATCGGTGAACCTGATTTTCCCCTGGAGGAAAAACTCCACTGCTACTTCATCTGCGGCACAAAGAGCTGCAGGGTATGTTCCCCCTAACCTGGCAGCATCCAACGCCAGTTTAAGGCAGGGAAATTGAGCATAATCTACAGGTTCGAAGCTCAAAATTTCCTTTCTGCTTAAATCAAGGCGTGGCAGTTCAGGATTAGGCAATCGCTCAGGATAACAAAGTGCATACTGTATTGGCAAATGCATATCGGGAAAACTGAGCTGTGCTTTCATCGAGCCATCGGCAAACTCAATAATGGAATGAACGAGGCTTTGTGGATGCACTAATATCTCAATCCTATCCACTGGAATGGCGAAAAGATGGTGTGCTTCAATGACCTCAAGCCCTTTATTCATCAGCGTTGCTGAATCGATGGTCACCTTCTTGCCCATTTTCCAGGTGGGGTGCCGGAGGGCTTGCTCCACAGTTACTCGGTCTAGTTGTGACTGTGAGTGGTGATAAAATGGTCCTCCTGAGGCGGTCAGGAAGAGGCGGTGAGGTTCACTTTCTTCGCCCAACAAACATTGCCAGATGGCGCTATGCTCGCTATCAACGGGCAAGATTTGGACACCGTGCTGGGTGGCTTCTGTGGTAACGATATTGCCTGCCATCACTAACACTTCCTTGTTTGCCAAGGCAACTGTCTTACCTGCCTGCAAAGCAGCTATGGTGGGGAATAATCCGGCCTTGCCCGATGTAGCTATAACGATAAGGTCAACGTCGTCGTGGCTTGCTATTTCCTCCATGGGCATGAACTTCCCCTGGTAACCGAAATCAGGTTCAACAGAGCAGTAAAACAGTTGTGGTTTAAATTCCTCAAGTTGCTGCTCAAGGAGCCCAATATTTCCCCCTGCTGCCAAGCCGCTCACCTGGAATTTGGTGGGAAAGGCGCGGATTACATCCAACGCTTGCTGTCCTATAGAGCCTGTTGAGCCTAAAATGGCGATTCTCTTTACCCCACTACCCATAGTACATAATAATATACCATTGGGGCAACGAAGATAAGGCTATCAAGGCGGTCGAGAACACCGCCGTGACCAGGCAACAATTTGCCGGCATCCTTTGCCTCTAGGTTGCGTTTGAGCAGGGATTCCACCATGTCACCAAGCTGGGCAAATAAGCTAATGAGGCAGGCGAAAAGAATAAGTTGCCAGTAGAGCAGAGAAAAAGTACAAAATAAGTTGAGGAGCAGGAACACAACCACAGCACCAGCGATGCTGCTTAACAAACCACCTATTGCTCCTTCCCAGGTCTTGCCCGGGCTTGTCGCCGGGGCTAATTTATGCCTGCCCCATTTTCTCCCGATAAAGTATGCACCAGTATCATTGGCAAATGTGGTGAATAAAGCAAGATAGACCCAATTCCGTCCAGCCTCTAGCATATCTAGGTTGAGCCAATAGCTTAGCATCCATCCTATATATAGGACGCCTGCTACTGTCCATGCCCAATCTTGAAATGCTGTTTCTCGTTGTGAATGAATCAGTATCCACGCCAGGGAAATTATTACCGCTATGGACATAATAGCGGGCAGAAGATTGATGTCGCGGTAATGAAAGCTCAGCGGGCTTAAAGTGAGTGCCACTGCCCATAATATGCCAAAGCGTGTTAGAGGATGCCCTTTGCCTGAATTAGATACCATGCGGTAGAACTCTAAAGTGGCGACTAACGCTGCTGCGGCAATGAGAAGACTGAACAACCAGGGGTGGCCAAACCAGACGGCGAGGAGAATGATGGGCAAGAGTATCGCTGCAGTGATACTCCTTTGTTTAAGCATGCCTAAATCCTAACCGCAAAGCACCAATCCTAAACAAATTCCAATATCTGAACTCAAAAGTCAATCTAGTAGCTATCAGCTATCAGCCTTTAGCCATTAGCTAACCGCTGACTGCTGATTACTGACTGCTTTTTCATATTGTTTAGTGTTTCGGGTTTAGTATTTGGAATTTTGTTTTGCTAGGATTGCCGCGCTTTCAGCTTGTAATGACAAGGATGAAGCTCCTTTATTTATCTGTTTATATTTGCTTTATTTCCTTTTCCTTGTCGTTGCCCAGCTGGCTTACTTTGCCTATGAACGCCTCGGCGAATTGGTCCACTTGTTTAGTAGCGCTTTTAAGCTCATCCTGTGATATTTCCTTATTCTTTTCCATTTTCTTCAGTTTTGCGATGCTATCCCGCCTTATATTGCGTATCATCACTCGGTGGTCCTCTACCCTTCTTGCCAGCAATTTGGCTAATTCGACACGGCGTTCCTCGCTCAGTGGCGGGACAGCTATGCGAATCAGATTACCGTTGCTTGAAGGGCTGACACCTAGATTAGATTTAAGTATCGCTCTTTCGATCGCTTTTATCGAGGTACGCTCCCATGGTTGAATAACGATGAGATTGGCTTCACGGGCAACTATATTAGCCAGTTGGACTAGGGGAAGAGCTTCACCTTGGTAATCAACCATAATGTTATCCAGTAATGCTGGGTTGGCTCGACCGGTGCGGATAGTGGTGAATTCACGAGCCAAAACATCCACAACCTTTTCCATTTTGGCGGTTAGTTCAGCGATTACTTGCCTCATTATTTTTGCCCTTGCTGTAAGGATCAGTAATGCCCAATCTCGAATCTAGTGAATCTTGATACCTTTATATTCTCGCCCACTTTGGCAATGGTCTGGTTAATAATTTCCTGCACGCTTCTCGTAGGTTCTCTAATGAATGGCTGATTAACCAGGCAATCTGTTTGTGGGTCAAATTCTTCTTTCTCAGGGATTTCCTCAATGGTGATGAATTGAGGAGGGGTGGCAGCGATTTGCATGGCTATATCGTGAGCGAGTTGTCTGAACTCATCGGTGCGAGCTACAAAATCAGATTCACAGTTCAGTTCTACCAGTGCTCCTATCTTGCCGGTGTGGTGGATATAAGCTTCAATTATCCCTTCTGTAGTCACACGCTCCTTTTTTCCCTGTGCTACCGATAATCCGCGGCGCCGTAAAACCTTGACCGCCTTTTCTACATCTCCCCCTGCTTGAAGGAGTGCCTTTTTGCATTCTAGCATTCCAGCGCTTGTCCTGTTTCTCAATTCGCTTATCGATTCAGTCGGGACTTTCATGTGATTGCTCCTCCGCCTACTCCTTTGCTTCTTCCTCCGGTGCCTCCTCTACTTGCTCTTTTGGCTGCTCCCCTGCTTGTTCTTCCAGTGGCTGCTTCCTTACTTCTTCCTCCGGTAACTCCTCTACTTGCCCTTTTGGCTGCTCCCCTGCTTGTTCTTCCAGTGGCTGCTTCCTTACTTCTTCCTCCGGTGCCTCCTCTACTTGCCCTTTTGGCTGCTCCCCTGCTTGTTCTTCCAGTGGCTGCTCCCCTGCTTGTTCCTCCAGTGGTTGCTCCCTTACTTCTTCCTCCGGTGCCTCCTCTACTTGCTCCTTTGGCTGCTCCTTTATTTCTTGCTCCGATGGTTCCGCTGCTTGCTCCTGTGGTGCTTTCGCCGGTTGTTCCTCATCAGGACTAAACGAGTAAGAAGCCAAAAGTTCAATACCCTCCTCCATCTCCTGCCCTTCTATACTGACCATTTCCAGTTGTTCTTGCTCTCTTATTTGCTTTCCTTCAAGTACAGCGTTGGCTATTCTGCTACAAATCAATTTAATCGCTTTAATAGCATCGTCATTGGCAGGGATGGGGTAATCAACTTCCTCAGGATTGCAATTGGTATCTACTATGGCAACCACGGGTACACCGAGCTTTTTAGCCTCGAAAAGGGCGATTTTGTCCTTGATTATGTCCACGACGAATAAGGCTCCTGGCAGAGTATCCATTTCCTTAAAGCCGCCTATTTTGATATTCAGACGAGAAATTTCCTTTTCTATCTTTGACTTTTCCTTCTTTGGTAAATGCTCCAATTCCCCCTTTATTTGGCGGTCTTCCAGTCCAACCAGGTAATTAATCCGTGATTGTATTGTATCGAAATTAGTCAATGTCCCACCAATCCATCTCTCGTTGACATAGCACATACCGCATCTACTTGCTTCTTCCTCTATTATTTGTTGAGCTTGCTTCTTGGTGCCTACGAAAAGGAGAGTTTGCCCGTTGGCGATTAATTTCCTAACGAAGGCATATGCCTGCTCCAGCCTGTCGGCTGTTTTCTCCAGGTCGATGATATGGATACGATTGCGCTGAGTGAAGATATAATCCTTCATCTTAGGATGCCACACGCTGGTCAGGTGCCCAAAGTGAGCTCCTGCCTCTAGAAGTTCCTTTACCACAGCATTTTCCTTCATAAAACTTACCTAATGTAGCATGGATGAGATCTTTTTAACAAGATGAGGCATTATTTTCGGAATAGGGCGAAGAACCTGTCCTGATATTCCTCAAATAGCCTCCATCTATTCAACTCGCTGACCAACTCAGGGGCTCGAGAAACGTCTTTGTTTACCAGTTCGAAAAGTTCCTCAATAAAAATTCGAGCATCCTTAGGCACCCCGGTGGAATCTATATTCAGGAAGCCACTCCTTTGAAAATCAGTGATGTTGGTATATACCGACCCTCTCGTTAGCTCATAGATAAATAGCATCAATGATACGTCCCATAGCTCTTCTATCCCTTTAATTATGGCACTCAGTGGATTGTTTTCCTCCTCTATTCTTTCGTTTAGCTTATTTAGTAGTGTTGCTATAGGTTCAGAAACAATGTTCATCTCTTTGGCTTCATTTTTGTACCGATAGAAGATGCCTGGCTCGTGGGGAGCGTTCTCTGCCATGGTCTGAAGGTATTTGCTGGCTTGCTCACTAAACCCCTCCAACCTGGTCAGGTAGCTCGGGGTAACAATCCTTGGCCTCTCAGCAATCACGTTTCCCTCTCTCACTACGTTGACATTCTTGGTTAATCCGGTTACCACATAGTAAGAGACAGTGGTGTTGCCAAAGGTAGCCAGATTTTGCCGTGGGAACCTAACTACTTTAGTTCTCTCTATGGCATGCTTAATTCTCGGGTCTATATCCATCTCTTTCCCTATATACATTATACAAACATCTTCACCATCTGGAAATTTCGTTCCACGTTTTGCTTACCGGAGATTATCTTGCCCGGTTCGGTACTATGTCCGGGAATCAAATATTCCACATCAAGTTGTGATAATTTGTCAATGCTGCTTCGCAGCAGGGTAGGGCTACCGCCAGGAAGATCTGTTCTGCCAATGCTACCCCAGAAAACCACATCACCGCTTATCAATACTTTTTTCTCTTTCCAGTAAAGCGAAATCGATCCCGGGGAATGTCCCGGGGTAAGTAAAACCTGGACAGTGACCTTGTTACTCGTGCCCAAGGTTAAATCACCTTCTTTGAGGTAAAAGAGCGGACTGATGGGTGAAAGCCTGGCGCCAAGAACTTCGTAAAGCTTGTTTCCTATACCGTGGTAGAAATCATCTTCCTCTTTGGATAAAGTAATCAGGGCGTTATTTCTTTCAGCGATAGTAGATGCAGCTTCAAAATGGTCCGGATGGCTGTGAGTGACAATTATCAGTCCCACATCCATGATGCTCAGCCCATCTTTGTCCATTGTCTCGATCAACGAATCGAGGCAGGCTTCACCAACCTCATCGTGGATATGCCCTGGGTCAACCAACACATGTGGTTGCTTCCCTCGCAAAACATGGCACCAAAGGCTGGCGTTACAATTATTCCCCATCCCTTGCCAGATGTAGCAATAAAAGTTCTCCGCTAATCGTAAAGAACGGTGATAAACCATGACCGCTTAAATCCTCAACAAATTCAAAATTCTAAATTCCAAACATTTAGTACTTTTCATTACGGGAGTCCCAATAGCTCCTTGGCATTTTCCCTGAGATATTTCTTGTTTTCCTTATTTCCAGGGCGTAACTGGATGAATACTGCGATCCTCTGCTGCTATACTTCTGGGCAGCCTCATCTAGAAGCGAGAAAACTGGCTTTTGAGGGTAGGGTTTCAGCCTTTTCGGAAGGCCAAATACCTCATATTCCTCAAGCCACGGCTTCTCTTTTACGATAGTTTCCTCCTTATTTGACCCTAGCCAGTATTATAAACTAGAATGTCCGCTACTTCCACAGTGAGAGGTATCTTGTGGGTGACATAAAAAGCGCTTGGGAAATTGCTCAGGAGAGGGCTAACAGGCTGGGTAAGCTTTCTACTGATGAGCAAAAGCAGCAGAAGGAGCAGGAATGCCGTCAAATTACTGCCGGGCTCGCCCAAAACTACCTTGACTCCTCGAAAACTCAAGATATAACTACCATGCTTGATAAACATTCTGGGGAAGAAAAGAGTTTAATTGAGTCGGCGTTATTTAGCCTACTAATTGAAGCTATTACTTTCGACAGCCAGGGCAGGGCAGAGAAAGCAGTTCGAGGTATAGTGACTCTGGAGCCAAAAGCGCAGCCGATTGTGGGACGGATGATAGACCTGTTGATGGAATACCACCAAGCTGGAGAGAGGATAAGGAAGGGAGTGGAAAGCAGGGCAAAGGAAGTGTTGCATCAGTTGAGGATTTCAGGCTCGGCAATAGGGGAGATAAACATCGAAGGTAGTCCGCAACAGCAACAGGATTTGCAAAGGTTCAGGGCACCATTGGAACAACAACTTGATGCCCTGAAGCGAGACTTACACGAAGGAAAATTCTAAATTCCAAGCACTAAACAATATGAAAAAGCAGTCAGTAATCAGCAGTCAGCGGTTAGCTAATGGCTGAAGGCTGATAGCTGATAGCTACTAGTTTGATTTTTGAGTTTTCGACATTGTTTAGCATTTCTAATTTAGGATTTACAGTTTTGTGTACGGCGCTTACGGGGCTCCAACGGTCAACCTCTGCTGATAGAGCCACTGACGAAGGCTGAGGGCGGTCTCGATATCGAGTACCCGATACTTCTTACTGGAGATCCCGCACCGCTTGTCGGTGACGGTGATGACGTCGTAGAGCTCCTGGCCACAGTTAACGGGGATGGTTATTTGACCTCCCTGAGCTCGCAATGACTCCCTCCGGAGGATAGCGTCCGCCCTCTCCTGGGCCCTGGTGGCTGATTGAAGGTTGGGGTCATACGATTGTTCTAAGTTATCAATACCGAGTTCTAAGTTAGGCCAATCGAAGGCGTCTTCAACGATTCGGGATTCGTCCTCTGCTCTGCCGATGGCTCGGGCCCTGGTTAATGAGACGGCTTCGCTGTACTCACCCTGGAGGATGATGTGGGTTGTGCCGTAAGAGTAGCAGCTCGCCTCGTCGTCCTTCAGGTCCTTAACATACGCTTCGTTGCCGTCGAAGATTAGGGCGTCGGGGATGAACGAAAGGACACGTCTGAGGGCGGCGTCTCCGCTGGTCCCTGGCTGCAGGGTGAAGTCGGGATAGAGGTTATCAACCGCGGAGCTCTTGGGGACTCCCCCAGGGCTGGTAAGATTGATGCCCCACCTGCAGATAATCTCCTGGATAATCTCCCACACTCTCTTATCGGCGGGCCACCGCATCTGGAATCTTGCGGACCACTTATTCGCCAGCCCCCAACCGTCCAGGCAGTAAAGAATAATATGTGATGAGTTAGGAGAAGAGGAGTATTCCCAGGAATCGATCCAGTACCTCCCCACCTCCACCGCTTCGCTTCCCTGGGAAGTCTTATAGCCTAATTTAAGGACCACTTCGCTTCGCTTTGCGGGCGGTGTGGCGTACTGAGCGGAACTGTTGTTAAGTTCTATGTTCAATGTTCTACGTTCTAGGTTCAAGGAGAGGATATCCTGGGTGAGATCTAACGGGTTACCTGCTGCCCTGGTGGCTCTCCACACTCCGTCGGGTCTTTCCAGCCACCAATGGGTGGTGGTGCTCCGGAGCCGTAAGCCGTAAGCGGAGCTGATATTCAAGAAGGGCTTGGGCTCGGTGAAGGCCATGGAGCTGAAGGCTGAGCCTTTAACGGCGTGACACGTTAGGGGTAACGTGTAAGCGGTTGTTCCGGAATACTTTTCCACCGCGGTGAGATGGGTGTTCTCGTAATCCGCTGCAGATGCCGGGTTGTGGCAATCAGGATACTCATAAGTGATGCCTTCACCGTCGGGGGCGGTGATGAAATACTGGAAGGCTAGCCAGGCGTAGTTACTATCGAGCTCGGTGCGATACAGGGCAATGAAGCTGTACGGCTCTGCCGTCTCCCTGGCAGCGAAGACGATATCGATGTGGTTGGGGGTGAAGGAAGCTCCAATGCCGTAGGTGGCTGTGAAAGGATGGGTTACCGGCTCGCTATGGGTGTGCTGGCTGGTCTCCTGGTCTGAGGAATCGAGGACAATACCATTGAGCTCGGCTGCCTTGCAGCAGAAGCAGACGACGATGTTTCCCGTTCCCCACCACGTGGCAGCCATAGATAAAACATCGGCGTAGCTTACGAGCTGGCTATTTGACCAATCCTGGCCGTAGTTATGAGAATAATACTTCCACAGGACATTTCCCGTGGTCCGGTAGAAGATGTAGACCTTGGCGCCATAGGCTGCGATGGAGCAAGGACCATAACAGTCATTAGTCAAGAGAGTCCACTGAGAATAGTCGGACTGATCATCGGGGCTGGTGACCTTCTGGCGGTAAAGCTTATTGCTGGAGTCCGCCCTGATGCGGTGCATACTCCCTTGGCCGTCGAAGGCGATGCCATGGTGGTTGTCGGCTTCGCTGCCTTCATAGAGTCTTGACCAGGATAGCCTCTTGATGCCCTGGTCGAAGTCGTAGACCTTCGCCTCGACGTAGGGAAGGCGGTCGGGTTTCTTCTGAGCGGCCAGGAGGGTTGCTGATAAATCTTTCATGCTACATGTGGTAGTGCAGGTCTACAGATCATAAAAATTCCTTTCAACATGCAGTATTACCAAAATACCACCTCGATTAGTTTGGCGATGGCGATCCAGGCCAGGACTGCGATGGCTCTGCCTCCCTGGTAATAATGGTATTCGTCCTCGATGCGGAAGAAGTAATCCTCTTTCATCGGGTGTCGTGCTGGCAAGGGACACAGGATCTCGAAGAATCCGACAAGGAAGGCATGCCACTCCTCTGGTGTGCTGAGTAGCTCTTTAAGCACAATACCCTTAAAAAACGTACGAGAACGGGCGTTTAAGTCCTCTTGCGACATATTCATCAGTTCCTTAAATCCTAAATTCTAAGCTCTAAACTCTAAACAAATTCAAAATCCAAAATCCTAAATTCCAAACCTTTAGGATTTAGATATTAGGATTTAGTGCTTGTCCTTTATATCAGGGCCCCCAGGGTATCAGGGACGGGTTTGTCGGCCTTTTCATAATGTCGGGCTAAATGGCGGGCTGCCGTGATGATATCCTCGGGGTCCGCTTGGACTCTCTCCCCCCTATACCCGCCTTTACTGAGAGCTGCCACCGCTGCCGGCATGCGGTCCCAATTGACGGTCTTCTCCCCTAGAGCTCTGAAGATGGCCTTGGTATGATGGGGAAGCTTCCAGGTCTCGGTGTCGTTGGGGTCACCGACGATGGCGAAGGCTTCTTTTGGAAGGCCTTCCTTGGTGATTCCCTTCTCTACTGCTTCTTTCACTTTGCTCATTGATTCCTCCTTATTTAGCTATCAGCTTTCAGCACCTCCCCCTCTCCTTCTGACGGCTGATTACTGATTGCTTTTCAGTGCTTGTTTGAGTTTATTCATTCGTTCCTCATTACTTAATATAAGCTACTACATTGATTGAGTGCTGCAAGGTATCGGTGCCTGTAGCTCTGTCCCTGACATTTATGTGTCTGTTTGACTGGACAGGGATAGAGGGATAACCACATATTAGAAGGTTGGTCACCTGACAGAATGTGTTGCACCACGTGCCTGAAACGCCTGCTTTACTGGCCTGCAAGCCTGTGGCGTAACCGATTGTGCCAGTGTCAAGGCATTGTGTTTTCAGGAAGACCATAGTTGCTCCAGCAGGAATTAGAGGGCTGATGTCAAGCTCAACGGCAGTGCTAGCAGCGCCGCTCTTAGAGGTGCTCACTACGTCTCCATTTTGCCACGCGGAGATGTCTGCAGCATCAGTAACCCGCAGTTGGTTGGCTGCTGGAGTAGCTTCTAGCCAGGCAAACTGACTTTTAGTGGTGTTTTGTATCTTGACCAGAACACTGTCTTTATGCATATACTCTCCCACACTCCCCCATTCGCCGAACCTGTAGGCGTGATTGCCAGTAAGCGTTATCACATCACTAGCAATGCCTTGCACTGTGGCAGTTCTTGGTGTGTCGGAGACCTTATCGCCCCATGCTCGCCAGATGCAGGTAACTGTGGCAAGGGCATAGAACCGCTTGTCTACGCTTCCTCCACTGGGCTGCTTACATTTCCATTGGCTCGCTGCGGCGTCCCAGTAGAGGACATCATCATCTGCAGGTGACGGGGCGTTGACGTTGCCCAGGTTATTCAAGGCAGACTCATGAGGGACAACCGTTCCCAGGGGATGACGAGCTGTGATGTCATGCCTGGCAACATTAAGATACTGAGCATGATCATCGTCGGCTAAACCGTCGAGGTCTCCATGGTCTCTAATCCCTGAGCTCCCTGCTGGCCAGGAAGCCACGATGCAAGCGTCCCGGGGATTTCCCCCGGGTATAGCCACCAGGACATAGTTGCCGACGGTCATCGCCTCTGGTGCGATGTTGGTGGCAACGGCGATATCGTCAAGGTAGGTGGTTAGCGAACCTGCTAACTGGACTCCTGCCTTGTGGTTCTCGCTGTCGAAGGTCTTCAAGATGGCGAGTTCTAACATGACAGTTCCTTGAGTTTATTGAGTTCGTTGGGTTCGTTGGGTTCCATCAACTCTACGAACTCTAGCAACTCTATTAACTTCTTAGTCACTGTAGAGCTCCTTTGAGATGACACGGCTGTCCCTGCTAATTCTTCTGAGCTGCTTGTGGTAGCGGTCAAGCCTCTGTTCTCCCCACTTCAAGAAGTTGATGGTTGCCCACTTACCAGCGATGGTAGCTTTATCAACGGTATAGACTGATGCTGACGTTGCGAGGTATCCGGTGGCTCCGAGGACAATGATCTCCTCGAACTGAGCGGGGATAGTGGAGTAGGTTACGGCGGCCTCTGGGCTGTGGCAGGTCCAGGTAACCGTGCCGTCGGTGACTGTCTGGCCGAGCGTGGTGGGCCAGGTAGGCTCAGTAGTGGCATGGGATATGCCTGCTACGGTGCACTCATACTTGTAGCCATTGAAGGTAGTTGGCCAGACGAACGTGCCGTGGGAATAAGAAGTCGAGGCTTGCCAAGCAGCACCTAGGGTGTGCTTCTTATACCACTTTACCCGGGCATCGCTGCCGTCGCCTTCGTCGTCCATCTGAATGGTGTCCTGCCAGATTCGGAATTTCTGGTAATAGCTGGGCTTCTGTCCGATGGGGAACTCAACGGACTCCACCCTGATGAGGCCCGACAGGCTGGAGATATCGATGTCCCTGCTGCTCCCCACTGTAGCGATATCGTCCTGCTGTTGTATGGGGGACACTATCGAGAACTCCTTAACCACCCTCTCGATGGCTCCCTCTACCTGGTCGTTGGTCCAACGATAGTTAGCATCATCGTCGTCCTGGAGGTCCTCACGGACTCTGGCTCTCATTGTTGCTAGATCCATAAACTCATCCTTTCCTTTGTTCTAAGTTCTAGGTTCATAATTTCACCCTCACCCTAACCCTCTCCCGTCAAGGGAGGGGGGATAAGAGGGGAGGGGGAGGTCGATATCCCCCTCCCCCAGCGCAGGAGGCGTCTCCTCAGCTATCAGCTATCAGTTATCAGCTTTCAGCACCTCCCCCTCTCCTTCTGACGGCTGACCGCTGAGTGCTGATTGCTCTATCAGTCCTTCACCCCTGTCATCATGGCCGCTTTCACGGTGGAAAAGAGGGCAAGCGACACATACCACTTCAGCCTGGTCCTGGTGGCGTCCTTTGTCTCCAAAGAGCCAAGCCGCTCCACCTGCAGCATCTCGGGGCTGGATAGCCCGCACACACCGCCCTCACCCATCTGAAAGGCGAAGATAGCCGAGCAAGCGAGGGTCGAAGTGCCCACGGTGTAGTTATCCTTGACCCAGTCTGAAACGGCGATCCTGATGCCGTTGTACATCTGGATCTGCTCCATGAACACCCCTGGTCGGGTTTCGAGGACTGTGCCTGACGCTCGGATAAGGGCCTGGAGCTTCCTTCGGCTCCTCTTGCTCATCAGGAGCATGTCTGGCTTGCCTCCGCGTACCAGGTCGATAAGAGCATCGAGGCTGGTAAGGCTGAGGGTAGCACCGTTGGCTCCTGAGCCAAGATGTCCGCCGGAGATACAGGTCCACGTGGCGGTGTTATCGACGACGGTGGCTCCCTCGGTGGTCGGCCAGGCAGGCTCGGTTGTGTCCGATGTGCCGGCTACGGTGCACTCATACCGGAAGCCGTTCTCAACGCCTTCGGTAGGGACGACGATATCGCCCAGGTCGTAAGCGGTGGACGCTTCCCAGGCTGTGCCTTTGACGATGGTATAGAGCCCTGACGGCTGGTTCGATGCCCCCGTCCCGTTAAGGAAGGCGTTCTCGAACTCGTGCTGCACCGCCTTGGCCTTCTGCTCGATGACGGCAACCTCGAGGTCCTGGACGTTACTCCTGGTGGACTTAAGGAAGTTGTCGACGTCGGCGTCTCCGCCAAGGATCTGGAGGGTAGCGGTCACCTGCTCGAACTCGGGCTCGGACTGAGTCCATGTACCCGATACAGGTGCATACCACCCAACGGTAGGCAGCGTCTTCTCACGGTTGTACTTGAGGCTGTTGCCGACGAGCTGAATGAAGGGCAGCTCCTGCAGTATAGGGCTGTCCTTGATTATAGTCTCGATGATTCCTTTAAGAAGGATATCAGTAGAGAGTTTACTTGCTTCTTCTAAAGATATGCTCATATTTCCTCCTTGTTAAGCCTGATAAATCAGGCAACTACTCCTCCTTGTTGTTTGATTCCAGCGGCGATCATCGCCTTATTGTCCATCCCCTCGGTCGATTCTCCCCTGGTTGGAGCTCCTGCAGGTACTTTGGCTGCCGCAGTTTCAGACTCCAGGGTCTTCTTGACCGCAGAGACAAGGCCTTTGCCCTTCTCGACTGAAGCGTCGATCTCAGCGATGGTCTCACCACTGATCATGTCCCCGGGGACCTGGGAATTAGCGGCTTTGGCCATGCCGAGGTATTTGGTGACTGCCTCGTCCCTGGCTTCCTTCACCGCTGCGAGCTCGGCAGTGGATGCTTCGCTTCCCTGCTTCGCTTCGCTTAACGCCGCTTCGAGCTTGGCGAGCCTGGTGTCCTTCTCGGCCATGGCTTCCTCCAGGGCGGACTTGGCCTTCTGCTCCTCGTCGAGCTGAGCCTTAAGAGTTTCTTGAGTTTGTTGAGTTCCGTTTTGTGGATCCTCTTGGGTCTGGTTATCTTCCATTAATTCCTCCTTGTTTAGCTGTCAGCTAGCAGCTTTCAGCCATCAGCTAATTACTGAGTGCTGACTGCTGTGAGCTTTTACTCAGGCACTTCCATGTCCGCGGCAACCGCTCTCTCTCTCGCACCGCCACGTGTGGACGCTGCCCTAAACTCCTGATTCATTTTCAAGATCTTCTCCCTCTCCTCAAGCCACCTGGTGAACTCCTCATCGGGGTCCATGATGCCCATCGCGTCCATAGCTGTCCTTCTGCTGTGGACTCCTGCCTGGACAAGGAGCTGTTCGTTCTGAGCCTGTCGCTGGGTATCCTGGGGAAGTATCGGGCCCCAGACGACTCGGTGGGTAATCCCGTCAAAGTTCGCTGCCAGGTATTTCTGAGCGAGCTTCAATATCATGTCGGTCCTCTGGTGATAGGCGTTTGTCCTGATGGTTCTTTTGCGGGTGACCTTCTGGATCAATGCTCCGAGCTCAATCTGCAGAGCTGCTCCTGACAGGTCCCTCTCGGTGCCGCCATAGGCTGCCCTGGGCGTTTCGGAGATATCGTGAAGGCAGCGGTAAATCAAATCAATGTAATCTATATGTAACCTGATGCCGCCGCCCTGGAGCAGGTCTAACAGATAAGCTTTGGCATCTTCGGGGATGGTCCACACCGCTCCTGGTTGGACCTGGATATCCTCTGATGAGCCGATGTTCTCCAGGACTGCGATGGGGTTACCTGACAGCTCCAGGATACGGGACAACTGGCTGACCGCTCGATTGAGCTCCCGCTGCGGCTGTTTAATTGAGGGGATATCCGAAGTCCCCCAGAACTGTTTAGGCTCCCTGAGGTTGGGGAAGATGATGAACGGGATGAAGCCGTAGGGGTTTGGCTTTGATTGTATGCGGTCGTTATCCAGGAAGAGCTCGAAGTCCTTAGCTGTCCAGATTTCAGTTACTTTCACCAGATTGCTTCGGCGAGTTCCCTCGCGTGCGCTCGGGTCGCCTCGCAATGACAGCCCTTTTGTGTCATTGCGAGGCCCCTTCTCTATGTCATTGCGAGCCGAAGGCGTGGCAATCTCATTCCCATAAAGCATGGTCACCTCATCCTGGGTGAGGGTATATCGTGACGCTACTCTCCACACGTTGCTCAGGTCGTCACCAAGCCACCAGGCGTAGATGCCCCGGATATCGGGGGTGGTGATCTTGATACGCTTCTCGTCAGGGTCCCAGATAACCTTATAGCATCCGTCGCCCAGGATAGCGGTGTCTATCTCGGTCTCCCAGTCAAGCTGCTGGAGGTTGTTGCTTTCGTAGACGTCCCGGAGCAGGTGCTCTGCACGGACAACCTTTGCCTTGAGCTCATCGAGTTCCTTCCCCTTCGTTTCACTCAGGGTCAGGACTGCGTCTCCGGGGTAGCAGGCGAAGGTCAATCCCTGCATTAAATAGCTGGTGACCTTATCGAGGGCCACCTTGGCATAGTTAAATACGAGCTGGCGATGCCTGCCTTTCTTCTCCCACTGGCTGCCGTTGTAGAAATTGAGGTTGTTGGTGTAGTCCGCCAGCCTGTTGGTGTCGATGCGGACTAGCTCTGAAGGATTGAAGTTATTCATCTCGTAAACAATTCCAAAAAGTTTTGTAGTTGCCTGATTCATCAGGCACAATTGCCCAATAAATTGGGCAACTACAGTTTTAAACTACGCCTCGCAACGACAGAAAGCGGTTAGAAATGTAGTGCGAGGCTTTGCGGGTGACTTTAGCCTCGTGCACGACCCTGAAGGGTCGCACTACAGAAATTTTGGGAAGCCCTCCACACGTCATTGCGAGCGAAGCGTGGCAATCCCCTGACGAAATTCCAAATTCTAAATCCGAAATACTAAACAACATCAAATGACCAAAGTCCCAATGACCAAAGTCTTTTTGCCTTTTGATTTCTCATTTTTTCTCTGCTTTCTTGACCGCCTTGAGCCACCGCTGCACCGTCCTCACGCTAACTCGGAAGATTCGGGCGATCTCCTCGTTGTCTTTCCCTTCCTTCTTCAGCGACATCATTCTCCTTGCCCTCTTGGTCTTGAAGAACTTCTCCTTTCCCCACGGCTCTTCCTTGATGCAATGGGGAAAAGGACAGTTGAGGCAGGAGGGGAATAGCTCACAGCCGTGGTCTTCGTAGGGGAAGTCTTCGGGCAATAAGTCCCAGATGCTCTCGCTTGTCACTATTGCAAGCCCCTTTTCATTTTCAGACGTCATTGCGGCTCTTTTCGGCGGTCCGTTATCATGTCGCAACATTAGCACTACAGTTCTAGAAAGGCAAGGGAATTTTGTCACCCTTCACTGCATCGTATTAAGAGGTATATTGACATCGAGAAGGGGGCTAGTATAATGGTGCATAGTGTGCGTTAATAATTGAATATGTGGGCTTGACAAGAGTTCAAGTTATGTTTACAGTTTGCCCTAATAGAATAAGGAGGTGATGCCTATGGAGCAGTCCCGAAGGAATCTCAACAAGATTCACGGAGGGGAAAGTAGAAATTGTGTATGAGGTATATCAAGGTTTACTGGAAATACACGATAACCAAACCACGGCTGAAGGGGTCGACTTTCGGCCGAGGTTGAGATAATGGTTGCCCGGAAATTCTTGGAATTTCTGGGCGAGATAAATTAAGGAGGATTTTTTAATGGATAAAACAATAGATGCCTGGCCCAGAAGGCTAATTTACCTCGGCATTGCCGTGCTAATGACCCTGGGCCTGCTTCTAGCGCCAGCAATGACTCCACAGGCTAGCGCCGCTGAGGTGAATGCCGAGTGGAGCAAAGTTGGTACGCCGTACACCGATGATTGGACCGTTGCCCCGGGTTCCGACATTGTGGTTCCTGCGTCGATTCTCGGCGGTGAGGTCATCTACGTTGTCGGGAGTGGTTACGACGACAACAACCTGAATGAGAGCTGGGGTCCCAGGTTGTGGAAGTCTGATGACAGCGGCGTCACCTGGGATGACCTGGCCGACAACGTGTGGGATGCCGACGGTTTACCGTCTAACTTCAATTCGGGCAATTCTGACGTGTCGTTTAACTACGTTGCCTGTGGTCAGGATGACCCCGACTTCGTGGCCGTGGCGCTGGTTGATGATAACAATACTGCCACGTACGCTGATGACATACAGGCAGTGGGCATCTCCGATGATGGCGGCGATAACTTCGCGTGGACCGGGGATATAGTAGATGGGGGTTCTACTCTCACTCGCGCTTTCGACATGAAGATCTCGGATGAGGATGACGACAAGCGCAACATCATCCTCGGTGGTACTGGAGATGCGGGGAGCTACCCAGACGGTCTGGTGTTCCGCTATGAGACCGGTGGTCTAACAGGCGGTCGCTGGGTAGATGCCTCAGTCTACGATGGCTGGGACAACATTAACGATACCGCTCCCGCCATTGACAGCGATGCGGTCACCACGGCGCAGTTCGCCAAAAGCTGGCTTGCCGATAACACGGTACTGGTGGTAAGCCACACTGCTAATGGCACCTACCTTCAGTCAGGAACGTGGGGAAACAGCAAAGTCTGGAATGAGCCCGCTGGCTTTGAATCCGCTGTTCTGATAGTGGGTGACCCGGGCGTCTGGAGTGCAGTTAAAGGCACGGCGACAGGACTTGCCCAGCCCATGGACTACGAGGGCAGGCATGCCAACAATCGCTACGTCTGGGTGTACGTGGACAAAACCGATGGGGATGGCATCATCTACAGAGTGACGAACGGTGCCGTTATCGACATTAACATGCAGATCAGCGGCGAGCCCTGGCTGGCGAGCATCTCCTACCTGGGAAGCATTGACGAAGGAAAAGCAATAGCCGGGTCGCTTGGTGATGGCGCCGGAGCCGCCACCGCTTGCTGTGAAGGCGTTCAGGTTTACTTCAACGACGGCATCGCCGATATGGACATCTGCTGTGAGCGGTGGAGCGATTCCTGCAAGCCGCCCACGGGGACGAAGCAGGCCCTGGTTGGCTATGTACTCCCCAACAAGGCTTATGCCTTTGTCGGTGGCGTACCCGGCGATAGCCTGGGGTTCGATGAGAGCGCCGTCTCCTTCAGTCTGGATGACGGTGATACCTGGAACCAGATCGGGCTGGTGGACACCTATATCGACTACCTTTACGATGTTGCCGTGTCTCCAAACTGCAACAAGACCTGGGTGGTTAGCATTAACCTGGGTCGGGGTGAAAATGGCAGTTCTTGCGAGTGCGACAGCGTATGGCTGAAAGCTGACCCGCTCCCCGAGGCTTCGGAATACAGCGGTGCCTGGATAAGGGAGTGGTGCAAAGAGCTTACCTACAATGAGGGTCTGCTGAGGCTGGCTCCCGAGGAGACCGGGGAAGCGTTAACCGTTTACCTGGTTGACCGCGGGACCGAGACCGTTTACTACGATAGCAATGAAGGTCTGGGCTGCTGGGAAGTGGGAAGCTCGACAGTTGACGACATTCACGATTTAGCTGTCCAGGACGAGGCTACCATCTATGCGCTGGGCGGGGATGCCGATGTAGCGGTGTCCGATGACCACGGCGCTGCCGCTTCGTGGAGTTCCACGGTGGACAGCAAGGTTGACGATGGTCACACCATCGCCGTGCTTGGCGAGGGGAACGTCCTCGTCGGCGGCGATGACGGCAAGGTGGCTTACTCCGATAGTGACCTGGACACCTTCCTTGATGGTGATGCCAGCTTCACCGAGCTGGACGACATCGGCGAAGGCGCTGTCCATGTTGCCTTTGACAGCTACTTCACAGACAACAGCGTCATCTATGCCGCGGTGGGCGATGATGGCGATGACAACGGCATTTACCGCTGGGTCATTGACGAAAGCACTGAGTTTACAGACCTCGGTGAATGTACCGGTACTGCTACGCCATCGGAGACTCAGATTGGCCTGGGTACTTCGTGCGATCCGGTCGAGGTTGGCTACTACGGCATAGTCCTCAGTTACGCTGAGGGCAATCCCGAGACCGATGCCACCACCGGCGGCGTTCTTTATGCTGCCTACGTGTGGTACGACAATGCCACGAATACATCGTATACCGGTGTAGCTCGCTGTTTGAATCCCGCTGAGGAAGTAGCCTGCGGCGAGGCAATGTGGGACTACTTGATTACGGGTGTGGCTGAGGATGCGGCATTCGCTGCTGAGCCTTCGAGCTTGAAGATATGCGGCTGCCTTACTCCGGACACCAACAGCAAGCTGTGGGCTATTGATTGGAACTGGTACTACTACGGCGGCTGGGACGATCCCTACTTTGCCACCGATGATGAGGACTCGAGTCAGGGTCGTCTGTGGACCTATGAGGACTGCTTTGCCAAGGCAGCTCCGACGATTCTTTCACCGGCAGACAATGCTGTGGTAGATGCCGACCCGTGCTACTGCTGGAACGATGCCTTCACCCTGAAGTGGGACAGGCAGTGCGATGCCTGCTCCTACAACCTGCAGATATCTCTGGATGAGGACTTCACCGAGGTGATACTCGACATCAGTGGCAAGGATGACGATTGCAATGAGATAGACTACGATCCATCCAGCGGTTCCAGTCCCAGCTATGTTGTTCTGAATGCGGCGCTGGGAACTGGCAGCTGCGGCACCACCTTCTACTGGAGGGTTCGCTCTGCCGATGCTGAGACTGGTGAGATAATTCACAGTCCGTGGTCAGAGGCACGCAGCTTCACCGTTGCTATTGGTCCTATGGCTCAGGTAACGCTGACCAATCCCAGCAATGGCGCCATTGGTGTGGCGGTGAGCAATATTCCGTTCACCTGGGATGAAGTTGCCGATTCCACTGGCTATGAGTTCAGCCTGGTGAACGCTGCGACCGATGCTGAGGTGGTATCAGCGACTCCAGCAGGGACGACTTACACCTATACCGGCACGCTTTCCTACGACACTTCTTACTACTGGACGGTAAAGGCGATGAAGGACACTACGGTGTTTGGTGACGCTACAGCGACCTTCACCACAGGTGCGGAGGGAGTTGTACCGCCTGCACCTCGTACTCCGGCATGGGTGTGGGTGATTATCGCCATTGGTGCACTACTGGTGATTGTTACCCTGATGCTTATCTTCCGAACACGAAGGGTGTAATAACCCTTCCTCACTTGACCTCGCCCTTGAAGGGAGAGGAATAAGGAGAGGGTGAAAAGGGGGGCTTCGAGCCCCCCTTTCCTTTTCCCCACCATTGCCGGGGAAACCCTAAATCCTAAACACTAAACTCTAAACAAATCCTAATATCTAAATTCAAAGCTCAAAACCGTTTTGGTCATTTGGTATTGTTTAGTATTTCGGATTTAGTCCGTCAGCCGACGGATAGAATTTGCTTTTCTTGGGATTGCCACGCTCCGCTCGCAATGACAGGTGAGAGAGGGCTCGCAATGATACGCCCCTTGTGTCATTGCGCGGCATAGTTCAAAAATGTAGTTGCCCAATTTATTGGGCAATTGTGCCTGATGAATCAGGCAACTACAAAATCCGGAGGCCAAGCAACCTGGACTGACACACTCCAAGTTAAATCCTAAGCTCGAAGCACTAAACCCCGAACAAATTCCAATATCTAAATTCAAAACCCAGTTTAGTAGCTATCAGCTTTCAGCCTTCAGCCATCAGGGTTCAGTCATTAGTCATTAACTAACCGCTGCCTGCTGACTGCTAGCCGCTGACTGCTGACCGCTGGCATAGCAATAAGCCGAGGAAGCTGTTATAATTCCAGCTTGTTGCCTGTATATTGAGTACGACATAAAAATCTGCTAAAGGAAGGAAGAACTACGGAATGAGGTTACTACGCTGCCTGATCATCTCCCTCGCCATCTGCCTGGTGGCTATCCCGGCTTTGGTTACCCCTGTCCAGGCGTGGGAGACAGAAATCTGGTTTTCACCGGACGAGGGTTGTGTGGGGGACAGGATAACCGTTTATGGTCACCAGTTCCATTCCAATGAAATAGTTGACGTTTATTACGATGACGTGCTACAGGATAGCGTAAAAGCATACTACGGAGTGCAGTGCCCTCACGGATTCTTTGACGTATCTTTTACCGTGCCCGAGGGCTGCCAGGGATACCACGAGGTCTATGCCGAAGATACCAGTGGCAGCAGTGCCATGGCACATTTTGTGGTTAATCCCGGAATAAGCCTGGACACGAAGTCGGGGCACACAGGGGATAGCATAGAGGTAATAGGCGGCGGCTTTCCCTGCGAGGCAACCGGCATTAACATCCGGTATTACCTCGATGATGATTCCTACGTTGATTTCCCGGTCTCCGCTGAGGCTGACGAAGATGGCAGCTGGGAAGAAGACTTCTCCGTGCCCGCTTCAGCAAAAGGAAAACACACCGTAGACGCCTACTATGACAAGGGCACCTTGAGCGATGTTAGAGAGGCCAGTTTCGAAGTGCAGCCAGATATAACGTTGAATCCCGATTCGGGCAGCGCTGGCGACATTATTGCCGTAAGCGGGACTGGCTTTGTGGCTGTGGATGATATCAAGTTAAAGTATGATGGGCAGGAGTTTGACGAGTACAGCGCTGATGAAAATGGCAGCTGGGGGGCGGTAAGCTTTACCATCCCCGAGGGCAGCAAAGGCGATCACGTTATTGAAGCCTTTCACAGTGGCTCCATCATGGCGATTGCCTCAGCTACGTTCGAGCTGGGGGCTGGCATAAGGCTACAGCCAGCAACGACCCCCGACTCGCCGGGTCATGTGGGACAGACTTTTAATGTCACCGGTAAGTCCTTCGACCCCAGTGTCGCGGTAAGTATCAGCTATCAAAATGAGACAGCTGATGTCTTCGCTGAGGTCGATGGCGATGTTTCCGCGGTTACATTCGTTGCCCGGGGAAGGCAAGGCGAGCAGTATGTCAATGCCAGCTATAATGGCAATACCGTTCGTCCGGCGGTCTTTTATATGGAGGGGACTCCGCCCGATAAGCCGGCACTCAACTCGCCCGTTGATACCAGGACTGGCTTCTCCGGCAGCTTTACGGGCAGGATATCCCCCACATTTACATGGTCAAATGTCACTGACCCCAGCGGAATCGCCATCTACGATTTAGAGATATATGGCGGCGATAATCCTGCAGTCTCCATCTCGGTCCCCATAGAAGACGTTGGCATACAGGGGGATATTGTTGCCTATACCTTGCCTGAGAAGTATGCCCTGTCTCCCGGCACCTATCATTGGAGGGTGAAAGCCATAGATGGCGCTGAGAACGAAGGAAACTGGACGGAGCCGCAATCCTTCCACGCTGGAGTTCTGCCGCAATGGGCAATGATTACCATTACCGTAGGGCTGCTTCTGGGTGTCATCCTGGGGGTGGGCATCTTCATCAGGAGACGGATGGGCTATTACTACTCCGATTAACATCAAAAATCAAAGATAAAAAATCAAAATTACAATTCAAAAATCAAAAAGCTTCTTTTTTAAACTTTGCTCTGTCATTTTAGGTTGCTTACATTTAATCTAGCTTTGGATCCAGGTTTGTCTTGATTATCCGGGAAATCCTTCACCATCAAATTTTGTAGTGCGACCCTTCAGGGTCGTACGCACGAGGCTAAAGCCTCGCACTGCATTTTTAAACTTTGGTTTGTATTTTTGCCTTTTGATTTTTGAATTTTGCTTTCCTGGAATGTCAAATCCCCCTTACTTCCCCTTACTCCCCCTTTTCTAAAGGGGGATTTAGAGGGATTTTTATACGAAGTTATGCGGGATACTATAAAAGATAACAATCTTCCTCATTTTTGCCTTTTGAGTTTTCGGCAATGTAGTTGCCCAATTTATTGGGCGATTGTGCCTGATGAATCAGGCAACTACAAAATCCGGAGGCGAAGCACCTGGCAATGACAATTTAGCAACTTTCAGCCTTCAGTCATTGGCTAGCCGCTGACTGCTGACCGCTGACTGCTCTTTTACATTGTTTAGTATTTCGGATTTAGTATTTAGAATTTGGTTTTCCTGAGATTGCCGCGCGGAGCCTGCCCTGAGCGGTGAGATTCTTCCCCTTCACTTCGTTCAGGGTCAAAATGACAGGGGGAGCGAAGGGCTCGCAATGACAGGGGGCTGTTCTCAAGAGTTGAAACCTACAGGCTACTTGTTGGCAAGGTCTTCCATAGTAAAGCTGAGGTCGCGCAGAATAGCTGCCAGGGTGCCTTTAGGAATGTCACCTCTGCTCTTGGGGATGGTAGTGAAGCGTTTGTTCATGGGGTTCCACCAGATTTCATGGGAGCCGGGACCTTGTCGGACAAACTCGCAATCCAGCTTGCGGAGTTTCCTGGTCAACAGGCGGTATGTCATACTGGCACGAGGAGTTCAGCATGAAAAGGTGGTTCAATAGATTGCAGTGCCTGGGGAAGAGGCACCCCTTTCTCCCGCATTGCCTCAATCAGGCTCTGAGCAACACCGGGCGCCAGGCGCAGCACCTCTTCCACTGTTTTGGCCTGAACCAGAAAACCGGGGAGAGCAGGGCTGGTGGCCAGATAGTAACCTTCTTCAAGGAGCTGGATTTCAATTGGCAACCTGTATCTTGTCATACTGTCAATAGTATATCAGGAAAGGCTTTTGAGGTAAAGATTATGTACTCGTCTATATGATAGTGATACTTTGCCTCCTTTGTTGTTACCACAGGGCATATCTTCCTTTGTCATTGCGAGGCACAAAGTGCCGAAGCAATCTCATGGCCCCACCGAGATTGCCGCGCCTTCGGCTCGCAATGACGCCCTGCCGGGAAATCCTAAGCTCGAAGCACTAAACCCTGAACAAATTCAAAAATCAAAGATAAAAAATCAAAATTACAATTCAAAAATCAAAAAGCTTCATTTTTAAACTTTGGTTTGTATTTTAGGTTGCTTACATTTAATCTAGCTTTGGATCCAGGTTTGTCTTGATTATCCGGGAAATCCTTCACCTCCAAATCTTGTAGTGCAACCCTTCAGGGTCGTGCAGCACGAGGCTAAAGCCTCGCACTACTTTTTAAACTTTGCTCTGTCATTTTGCCTTTTGATTTTTGAGTTTTGCGAGATTGCTTCACTTCGTTCGCAACAAGGATTGCCGCGCTTCGCTCGCAATGACAATAAATGGGTCTTGCAATGACAATGAAAAGGGGCTTGCAATGACTCTCCCCCTTTGTCATTGCGAGGCACAACGTGCCGAAGCAATCCCCAGGTTAAATCCTAAGCTCGAAGCACTAAACTCTAAACAAATCCCAATATCTAAATTCAAAGCTCAATTTAGTAGCTTTCAGCCTTCAGCCATCAGCTATCGGTTATCAGCCTTCAGTCATTGGCTAGCCGCTGACTGCTGACCGCTGACTACTGACCGCTGATTGCTGACTACTGACCGCTGATTGCTGACCGCTGATTGCTCTTTTACATTGTTTAGTATTTCGGATTTAGTATTTAGAGTTTGCTTTTTGGGGGTTACCCAAAGGGGTTGCTATTGACTTATAAATTCTTATATCATGTATTGCAATTCTCGATGGAGGTTGATAATCTTGTTCGAATAATTAGAATGAATAATCGACACCGAAGCTAAGAAGGAGGGATTTTCGATGGATAAAAGAATAAAAGGGTGGACTGGAAGACTATTTTACGCCGCCATTGCGGTGGTAATGACTTTCGGCTTGCTTCTGGCACCAGCTAGCGCTCCGCCAGTTAGCGCCGCTGAGGTGAATGCCGAGTGGGACAAAGTGGATACCCCCAGTATGACCGATTGGAAGATTGCCCCTGGCTCCGATCCCTATATCCCTGCCCTGGGCATTACGGGTCAGATCCTCTATGTTATCGGGACGATGTGGGTGGATGAGAATGCAGATGGGCGGGTAGATTATGATGAGGAAACCGCCCGACTGTGGAAATCCGTGGATGGCGGGGCTACCTGGGCTGACATAACCGAGAACGTCATGAAGGAAATTCGGGACGAATTTTTCGGTTCGGATCAGTCGCTTAGCTGGACTGATATGGTTGCCTGGTTCAACTTCATTACCGCGAACTTGTACAATGAAGACTTTATAGCCATGGGTGCCTACCTGGGCGATATTAATACTCCATGTCCAGCTATTATAGATCCAATTAACTGGACACAGGTGGTGCTCGTTTCCGAGGACGGTGGTGAAAACTTCGAGATCCTGCCTTATCCTATACAGGATAGCTCGGCAGGCACCAATCTTACCGATCTTTTGAATATAAACATCAGCCCTGACCCTGACATTGATGGAGTGCTTAACATCGCCATATGCGGCTACGAAGACCCTAACCGCAACATTACTGCTACGCAAGAGGGACTGCCAACTGGCGATCAGGAAGGGCGCGTCTATCGCTACCGGACCGGCGGCCTTATCGGTGGATGGGAGGATGCCGCCACCGGCAAGCCTGACTGGATTGCTTGCAGCGCGGTTAGCTGGGTGTATTTCTCGGGTTTGTTCGCCGAGGACAGTACTATACTGGCCGTTACCCACAATAACACTATGGCTGGTGGCACTGATAATGCTTCTTATCTCCAGACGGGGACCTGGAGCGGGAGTAATGTGAACTGGAACGAGGCGGCTTCGCGCGGCAAGGCAGCCTTTTTAAGCAACGACCCAACTGTTTGGTGGATCACTAAAGCTTCAACCTCGGGGGTAGGACTGCCCCTTAACTATGATGGCAGGGACAAGAATTCAAGGTATGCCTGGATACCTCTAAATACCTGTGTAGGTGAGATGAATGTCGACCAGCGTACCGTAGGCACTATTTACCGCGTGGTCAATGGCAATGCTGAGCCCCTTACGCAGCAAGTCCCGGGACAGCCGTGGCTGGCGATGGTTTTCTACCTCGGAATGATAGGCAGTGGTGATGCTGTTGCCGGGCTCCTGGGTACTGGTCATGTCGTAAATATTACTGAAAATCCATTGTCCGGCCTTCAGCTTAGAACCGGGTGCTGCGAGGGTGTGCAGGTTTACCGCAACGACGCCATCGCCGATATGGACATTTGCTGTCAGCCGTGGCAGCCAGCGTGCAAGCCGCCCATGGGGCGTGGCTCTGCCGCGAGTATCATCGCCCCGCCCGGTGGTACCAAGGTATATTGCCTCGTTGGAGGACTCACGATGGGCATGGACGCAGATATGCTCGAGCCTCTCGCTTCCGTGCACAATTTGCATATGATTGATAAGTATGATGAAAGTGGCTTTTCAGTGAGCTTCGACGGCGGCGATACCTGGAACCAGATCGGGTTAATTGACACCGATATAGATTACTTTACCGATGTTGCTCAGTCGCCTGACTGCAACACCACTTATCTTGCCAGTGTTGACCTCTTGCTACCCAAAGACAACCTTACCTACATCGAGCGAAAAGAAAATCAAAGCTTCGCCGAATGCGGTGAGTGCGATAGCGTTTTCTTCAAGTCGAAAAATCTTGCCGAGGCGATTCCTTTCGCTCAAGGCTATGACGACACGTGGTTCCGGGTGTGGGACGGGATGCTCACAAATAACACGCCCCTTAACGGTGCCGATACTCCCCAGATTGGCCTCATCAGGCTGGCTCCTGAGGAGACCACGGAGATAAACACCGTTTACTTCGTTGACCGCGGCAGTGACACCGTTTACTACGATGGCAACAAGGGTCTGGGCTGCTGGGAGAAAGGAAGCTCGACCGTTGACGAGATATCCGATTTGGCTGTGCAGGACGAGGCTACCATCTATGCCGTGGGAAAAGATGCCAGTGTGGCTGCGAACGATGACTATGGCTTTGGTGCTTCGTGGAGCAGCACGATGGACAGCAAGGTTGATGAGGGTCATACCATTGCCGTGCTCGGCGAGGGGAATGTCCTCGTTGGCGGTGCCGACGGCAAGGTGGCTTACTCCGATAGTGACCTGGACACCTTCCTTGATGGTGAGGCCAGCTTTACCAAGCTGGATGACATCGGCGATGGCCGAGTGCATGTTGCCTTCGACAGCTACTTCACAGATAACAGCGTCGTTTATGCCGCGGTAAGCGTTGTCGACGTTAATGCGTCTTACTATGAAACTCCGGTCAACGACGCTGACAACGGCATTTATCGCTGGGTGATTGACGAGAGCACTGCGTTTACAGACCTCGGTGAGTGTGCCGGCACTGCTACGCCAACGGAGACTCAACTTGGCCTGGGTCCTTCGTGCGATACAGTCGAGGTTGGCTACTACGGCATAGTCCTCAGTTACGCTGAGGGCAATCCTGAGACCGATGCCACCACCGGCGGAGTTCTCTATGCTGCCTTCTTTGATGAGGACGACAATGTGACCGGTGTGGCTCGCTGTCTCAATCCCGCCGAGGAGGTAGCCTGCGGCGAGGCAACCTGGGATTACCTCATTGAGGAGGTAAATGAGTATCGTGGAGCGTTCACGCTTGAGCCTTCCAGCTTGAAGATATGCGGCTGCCTTAGCCCGGATACCAACAGCAAGCTGTGGGCTATTGATGATACCCTTTACTACAACAGCATTGTAGTTGAGGGTGTTGTAGTTAGCGATGGACTTGCGAAGGACCCCCGCTGCGACGATAAACTGGGGCGCCTGTGGACCTACGAGGACTGCTATGCCAAAGCAGGTCCAGCGATTCTTTCGCCTGCAAGCGATGCTTTGGTTGATGCCGACCCGTGCTACTGCTGGAACGATGCCTTCACGCTGAAGTGGGACAGGCAGTGTGATGCCTGCTCCTACAACCTGCAGATATCTCTGGATGAAGACTTCACCGAGGTGATAGTCGACATCAGTGGCAAGGATAGTATTTGCCGGGAGATAGACTACGAGCCAACCAGTGGCTCCAAACCGAGCTATGTTGTTGAGAACGGAGCACTGGGAACTGGCAGCTGCGGCACCAAATTCTACTGGAGGGTTCGCTCTGCCGATGCTGCGACTGATGAGATAATTCACAGTCCGTGGTCTGAGGCACGCAGCTTCACCGTTGCTATTGGTCCTATGGCTCAGGTAACGCTGACCAATCCCGGCAATGGCGCCACTGGTGTGGCGGTGAGCAAGATTCCGTTCACCTGGGATGCTGTTGCCGATTCCACTGGCTATGAGTTCAGCCTGGTGAACGCTGCGACCGATGCTGAGGTGGTGTCAGCGACTTCATCAGGGACGACTTACACCTATACCGGCACGCTTTCCTACAGCACTTCTTACTACTGGACGGTGAAGGCGATGAAGGATACTACGGTGTTTGGTGACGCTACAGCGACCTTCACCACAGGTGCGGAGGGAGTTGTACCGCCTGCACCTGCTATTGCGTCATGGTTGTGGGCGATTATTGCCCTTGGTGCTGTGGTGTGGCTGGTGATTCTGGTGCTTATCTTCCGAACACGAAGAATGTAAAAATCCTTGGTTAGTAGGCAAAGGGGGGCGTTGAGCCCCCCTTTCCTTTTCCCCACCGGGATTGCCACGCTGCGCTCGCAATGACAGGTAAAGAAGGGCGCAATGACACCCCCATTTGTTATTGCGAGGCACAAAGTGCCGAAGCAATCCCCAGGTTAAATCCTAAGCTCGAAGCACTAAACTCTAAACAAATTCCAATATCTAAATTCAAAACCTTTGTCCTGTAAAACTCCTCGCCCTTGAAGGGAGAGGTTAGGGAAGGGAGAATTGTTAAAGAACTTTGCGTTTTGGTCATTGGGATTTTGGTCATTTGACATTGTTTAGTATTTCGGATTTAGGATTTAGAATTTGGTTTTTCTGGGATTGCCACGCTGCGCTCGCAATGACAATGGAAAAGGTCGGCAATGATACCCTCCCTTGTCATTGCGAGGAAGTCGTCACTTGACGGACGACGAAGCAATCCCCAGGTTAGTAGCTATTAGCTTTCAGCCTTCAGCTTCATAATGACTGTTTTTTCATTTTTACTCTGTCATTTTGCCCTTTGACTTTTAAGTTTTGCTTTTTCTGTTGGTAGCTATCAGCCTTCAGTCATTAGCTAACAGCTGACCGCTGATTGCTGACTGCTCTTTTACATTGTTTAGTATTTCGGATTTAGTCCGTCAGCCGACGGATAGAGTTTTGCTTTCCTGAGATTGCCGCGCTTCCCCCTTCGCTATGCTCAGGGCTCTGGCTCACCGCAATGACAGGTGAAAAAGGGCTCGGAACAAGCTCTGCAATCTCATGCTATAATGGTGCAATGACGGGTGAAGAGGCTGGCAATGACACCCCCATTTGTCATTGCGAGGCACATCAGTGCCGAAGCAATCCCTCACCTGTCCTCTCCCTTGAAGGGAGAGGAGTAAGGAGGGGTGACAAATAACTATGGTCTATTGACAAAGTTAGCGTGGTGATATAATAATGAAGGAAATGTTTATCACGAAGGTAAAGATGGTCAAAGCTTGGAAATTTCCCCCCATGTAATTGAAGCTATTGACAAGGTTAATGTGATATGTATAATAAGGCAAACGTTTATTACGGAGGTAAGAATGATTAAACTTTGGAGATTTCTGTCAGTTCCAATTGTACTTGCGGTGTGTCTGGGGCTGATGCTGGTGCCGGGAGCACCGCCGCAGGTAGCTCTGGCACAGGGGACTGTAGGCCTGGAGGTAGTGCCCAATATGACCACAGTCGGTTTCACCGAGGACTTTGACCTGGAGATATGGACAAATGCAGCATCCAACCAAAGCATTGACGGCGTGGGTGCCTTCCTGAACTTCAGTCCCACTTATATGTTGGTGAATTCCATCACGCCTGGTGCTGCGTTAGACACGGTTCTGGGGGCAGATTTTAACAATACTCTTGGAACCATTGATTATAACGCAGGTAAGCTGACGGGGACGAAGCCTACTGGTGACTTTGTGGTATGTACTATCAACTGTACCAGCAAGAGTGTTGCCGGGGTTTCAACCATAGAATTCGTGATCGATGGAGTGTTGAGGGAAACTGACGTCACACTTAACGGAAGCTCGATCATCAATTGGGGCATGGTGGTTAACGGGACGCTGACCGTGATTGGTAGGCCGGTATTGACGGTAGATGTGGTTGGCAGCGGAAATGTGACGATAAATGGAACGCTCCCACCTTCCTATCCCAACACCACCAACTGGACCCAGGGTGAGAATGTGACTCTGGAAGCGTTTCCAGCGGCGGGCTGGGCGTTCGAAGAGTGGACTGGCAACCTCACTGGCAGCACCAATCCCGATAACATAACCATGGATGGCGATAAGAATGTAACGGCGAACTTCACAGAGCTGCCGCCACAAATTTCCGCCGACCCCCCCAACCTTACCTTTAGCGCTACTGTGGGAGGGGCGAATCCCGCGAACCAGGCACTGGATATATGCAATTCAGGTGGAGAGATACTGAACTGGACAGCGAATATAACAGGTACCAATGTGAGCTGGCTCAGCATGAGCCCGATGAACGGCACCAACCTCACTAACGGTATATGCAATTATACCCAGGTGGCGGTTAACATAACCAACATGACAGCGGGGACTTACTACGCCAATATCACCATCACAGCCCCAGGGGCAAGCAACAGTCCCCACGAAGTGCTGGTCACCTTGAATCTTGGCGTTCCGGGCGCTCCGGCAATCTCGGTTAGCCCGATACCCCTTACCTTCACCGCTGTTGAAGGAGAAGATCCTCCAGACCAGACGCTGACGGTATGCAACTCGGGAACTGGCACACTGAACTGGTCGCTGACTGATAATGCTGGCTGGCTCAGTGAAAGTCCCAAGAGCGGCAGCCTTGGTGCAGGCAAGTGTGAGAACGTAGTGGTATCAGCTGATGTCGCCGGCATGGAACTCGGAGACTACAGCGCTACAATCACCTTTACCGGGTCTCTTGAGAAAAAAGTCCCGGTTACCTTGCATATAGTGTCAGCACTGCCGGAAATGCTGGTGGGGCCGGCGAGTCTGTCTGCCTCTGCCCTTAGCATCACGCCGCAGCAGGTTCAGTCTGGCCTGGATGTGACAATCTCCATCAATGTCGCTAACACCGGCGGGGCGACTGGCAGCTATAATGCTGTTCTGTATATCAACGGTGTCGTTGAGGATAGCCAGTCGGTGTCTGTTGCCGCGGGGATAAGCAAGAATGTGATATTCACGGTAAGCAAAACGAAAGCAGGCGTTTACGATGTTTCCCTGGCGGGGCAGAGCGGGCAGTTTGAGGTGGTGGGTGGTGGCTGGTTTGGTGGTGGACTGGGCACCGGCGGCATAATAGCCATTGTGGTGGTTGTTATAATCCTTATCGGAGCCGTGGTGTTCATACTGAGGGGCACGACGAGACCGGAATAAATTAAGCTGTTATGTAATACAGGGGCGGCTGCAAAGCCGCCCTTTTCTTTTTGAGATTGCGGAGCCTTGTTCTGAGCGTAAAGCGAGCAAGCTCCCTCTGAGATTACTTCTTCGCCTCCGGATTTTGTAGTTGCCTGATTCATCAGGCACAATTGCCCAATAAATTGGGCAATTACATTTCTAAACTACGCCTTGCAATGGCGGTCAGCAGTCCGCTGTTAGCAGTCAGCGGTTAGCTAATGACTGGAGGCTGATAGCTGATGGCTGTTTTTTTCATTTTTGCTCTGTCATTTTGCTTTTTGACTTTTAACATTTGCTTTCCCGGAATGTCAAATCTCCCTTAATCCCCCTTTTCTAAAGGGGGATTAAGAGGGATTTTTATACGAAGTTATGCGGGATACTATAAAATTCAAAACCGTTATCCTGTAAAATTCCTCCCCCTCCCTCTAACTCCCTCTCGCCATATTTGCCCGGGAGAACCATTGGCCTCTCCCTTGACGGGAGAGGAATAAGGTGAGGGTGATAGATAATTACAGCCTGTTCACAAAGTTAGTGTGGTGATATAGTAATGAAATAAACGTTTATCACGGAGGTAAAAATGGCTAAACTCTGGAGATTCCTCTCAATTTTGGTTGTCGTTGCGGTATGTTTGGGGTTGGTGTCGGTGGCGGGAGCACCGCCACAGGTGGCTCTGGCTGATGGGAATACAAGCATAGAGGTGCAGCCCGATACCGTCACGGTGGGTTTAAATGAAAACTTTAGCGTGGATATATGGGCGAATGTACCTTCCATGCAGAGCTGGGATAGCGTGGGTGCCTACTTGAACTTCAGTCCCACTTATCTGCAGGTGGTTAGCATCACGGACGGTGCGCTGCCGGTAGTTCTGGGGGCAGAGTTCGACAATACCAATGGAACCATAGATTATAGCGCTGGTATTCTGGGGACGGTTACTGGTTCCCTCCTGGTATGTACTATCCACTTTACCAGTAAGAGCACAAACGGGGTTTCAACGATAGAATTCGTGAACATTGCACCGTTGAGGATAACTGACATCATGTATGCCGGAACGAAACTAATCAATTGGGCATCGGTGGTTAACAGCACGGTGATAGTCGGTGAGCCGCCAACTATCGCCGTCAGTCCGGACAACCTCGCCTTCGATGCTATTGAGGAAGGAGAGAATCCTCCAGCCCAGATGCTCGAGCTGTGCAACCGGGAAAGTGGAACAGTGGACTGGTCGCTGACTGAAAACACTGCCTGGCTCAGTGAAACTCCCACAAGCGGCAGCCTTGGTGAAGATGAGTGTGAGGACATAACGGTGTCGGTTGATGTCACCGGAATGGAAGCAGGGGATTACAGCGCAACAATCACCATTACCGGGTCTGGTGAGGTGCAGGTCCCGGTTAGCTTGCATATAGAGCCGGCGAAGTTGTCTGCCTCCTCCCTTAGTATCTTGCCGCAGCAGGTTGAGCCTGGCGAGGAGGTGACAATCTCGATCAATGTCGCTAACACCGGCGGGGAGACTGGCAGCTATAATGCCGTTCTGTATATCAACGGTGTGGTTGAAGATAATCAGACGGTGTCTCTTGCCGGGGGGACAAGCAAGAACGTGATATTCACGGTAACCAAATCGCAGCCAGGCGTTTATGACGTTTCCCTGGCGGGGCAGAGCGGACAGTTTGAGGTAGTGGGTGGCGGCGGCTGGTTTGGTGATGGACTGAGCACCGGCGGCATAATAGCCATTGTGGTGGCTGTCATAGTGCTTGTCGTAGCGATATTCTTTATACTGAGGAGGACGAGAAGGGAAACATAGATGCGGTTTAGTAGCCTTCAGCTAGCGGCTATCGGTTATCAGCTTTCAGCTATCAGCTTTCAGCTATCGGTTATCAGCTATCGGTTATCAGCCTTCAGTCATTAGCTAACTGCTGACCGCTGATTACTGACTGCTTTTTCATCTTTGCTCTGTCATTGCGGGGCACATCCCTCCTTATTGTAGTGCGACCCTTCAGGGTCGTGCAGCACGAGGCTAAAGCCTCGCACTACATTTTTAAACTTTGCTCTGTCATTTTGCATTTTGATTTTTGAGTTTTGGTTTCCTGGAATGTCAAATCCCCCTTACTCCCCCTTTTCTAAAGGGGGATTTAGAGGGATTTTTAAATGTAGTTGCCCAATTTATTGGGCAATTGTGCCTGATGAATCAGGCAACTACAAAATCCGGAGGGTTTTTCTGTTATCAACGAGGAATCAAAAAGGTTTTGTTATTTGATCAAAATCAAAAAGGGTTAAATTTTTGTAGCTAAATGTAACTAACGGTAAGTAAATGAAAGTTGACAAGGTTGGGGCATAGTGCTACGATGTAAACTAAAGTACCAGTACTAAAATACTGGTACTGACACATATAGGTACTAAAATATTAAATACGGGAGGTGACCTGTGGTCAAACTTGGTAAACTCTTTTCCATCTTTCTTGTTCTAACGCTTCTAATACTTCTTGCTCCTGCGGTGGTGCTGACCGGGGAAAATGTTGCCCAGGGTCAGGTATGTAACAACACCCAGCAGATCGAAGCAAATTTCAGCTTCAATGAAACTTCAGATGGTGGCTGGCATGACTTTATTGCCGGTTCCGCGGGTATCGATGTACAAGGTCTTTACCTGGAGCAATACACCAGAGCCAGTAGGACGAGAAGTACAACGCTCGCTAACTGCCAGTACCGCAACTATACCGATGGCACGGGGACTGCTTCCGGACTAGGCCTGACCGGAGTCGCCGCCATGGATGTAATGTGGAGCACCTGGAAGTTTGGTGAGACATATCCTTATAGTCCGAAATACTACAGCGGCAGCCGTTTTGGCACTATGATGGGGCGAGGTCACATTGATGAAGGTGGAGGCGATAACTTCACCTTTATATTCATCCTCGATTATGACAGTAATAACGATATGAGTGCTGCCGGCGGGAAGGGGTTCCTGCTGAGCATCGAAGAGAACGGGCGGTTCGCCAATGCCACTGGTCAGCAGGATGTGCCTGAGAACATGCACAAGGTAATCGGAGATTTTACCATTACTAAGACTGGTACCACTTATACCGGTCAGTTCCACCTGAGAAACTATGACCCCAGCGAGGTCTTTGACCTGGGCTGGCTAAACGTCACAGGCGGTGTTGCCTTAGAGGCGACAGACCCGATTCGCATTGGGCTGGATATTCTGGACTTCCAGACAGATGGTGCTCAGCCTACTCCCATTACTACCCAATCGACCAACTTTGAGGAAATTGGCCCGGGGAAGGACCCAACGAAGCTCGTAACGAGCGGTTACATGGGCACAGGTGGCGAAATGGACTCTACCAGGAACACTGCCCTGTATCTGGAACTGAGGCCGCTGGACCCGCCTTCCGGTGCGGTTCGCATTATGGGGACGGCTAGCAATAATATAGTGATAAACGATACTGATACAGGAGTCAGACAAGGCGATGGCAGCAAATACGGCGAAGTATGGGAGCTCCTGCTTCTTTTCATCCCCGACCAGTACTTGCCTGTGGGGGACTTATTCTGGCAGGATGGATTTACCTACACCCCCTTTTATCTGCCGAATGACGGCACTGTATGTTATGTCGGGTATGAGTACTTTGCCCTTGCCCAAATCGCCATTGAGTCAGAGCTGGCTAATCCGGACCAGTACTCAGTTGACCATTCATACGGCTTATATCCCCACCCCAAGTGTGAAGGAACCACCCCCGCTTTTGGCTCTCCCGGGCAGAACTTGACTGTGACCATCGAGGGGAAATACTTCCTCAGGGCGGACGGCCAAAAGTCCGGTTGGGTTGCCAATAGTGGTGACGTGAACCTTGGCCCGGGCATAACGGTGAACAGCTATACCATAAACACCGATGACCCGGTAAACAATACGATAACGGCGGACATTTCCATTGCCGGTGGCGCCACTCCTGGCCCGAGAGTTGTCAACGTGACTTCCTGCTTTGGCTACAATAATACTACCGGTACTCCAACCGGTGAGGCGCCTTACCTGTCCGGGAATTGTAGCTTCACTGTTGCCCTGCCAAATGCTACCCTGCAAGGAGATGTTAGTTTCATTTCAAGGGGCACTGCTCCTGACGCCAGGTGGTCAGAGCCGGTTACGGTGAGATGCTTCGAGCCTGGCAATCTCAATAACGAGATATGGAGCCAGACTGCTACCACCGACAATAACGGGACCTTCACCATTACCAATCTTACCCCGGGCACCTATGACATCGGGATTAAGAACTGGACTTGCTTGAGCGAGCTGAACACCAGTGTAACGCTAACTAATAATAGTACCACTGTGGTCGACTTTGGTACTACCCGTGAGGGAGATTCCAACGACAGCGATGCTGTTACTATCATAGACTTCTCCCTGCTTGCCGGTGCCTTTGGCTCAACGCCTGCTGCCGGCAATTGGAATCCCAATTGCGACTTCGATCGCAATGGCGCAGTGGTTATCCTTGACTTCTCTCTGCTTGCCGGCAACTTTGGCAAGGCGGGACCAATGCAAGGATATTAAAAAGTAAAAAAGGAGGTGCTGTGTATGTGAAAATTAAAAATGGAAGTATCGACCGAGATTGGAATTTTGAGAAAGGAGGTTGAAATTAGGTAATGAAAAGTAAATTTATTGGAACATTCATAGCCATAGCAGTAGTACTGTCTATGGTGATGGTACCGGCGATTCCCGGAGTGGCTGTGGCTGCTGCTGGGGATTCAGGGCTGGTGATAGTTCCGCAGGAAACCAAGGTGGGTTTCACCGAAGACTTTGACCTGGAGATATGGACAGATATAGTGGGAAACTTTGATGGCGTGGGTGCCTACCTGAACTTCAGTCCCACTTATATGTCGGTGAATTCCATCACGCCAAGTGGTAACCTGCCGATGGGTTTGGAGTCAGCTTTTGACAATACTAATGGAACCATAAATTATGCCGCTGGCTCTCTATCGCCGGTTAGTGGTGACACGTTGGTAATTACTATCAACTGTACCAGCACGAGTAACACCGGGATTTCAGCGATAGACTTCGTGATCGATGGAGTATTGAGGACAACTGACGTCACAAGTTTAGGAGGCTCGATCCTCAATTGGACCATGGTGGTAAACGGGACGCTGAAAGTTGGTAGTCCTGCGTTGACGGTGGATGTAAGCCCTGCTGGCAAGGGAGATGTGGACATAACTGGATCCAGCATTCCATCTTCTTATCCCAACGTCAGTTACTGGTCCTGGGATCAGACGGTAAATCTGGAGGCAGTGAATCCAGCGGCTGGCTGGGCGTTCGACTCCTGGAGTGGCGACCTTACTGGCAGCACCAATCCCGACAGTGTAACTATGTCTGACGCCAAGAGCGTTACCGCCAACTTTGTTGAGCTCCCACCGGCGCTTGATGTTGACCCTACTTCGCTTTCATTCAGTGCCCGGTTCGGAGATAACGAAGACAATGGCACGGTTGACATATCGAACACTGGTGGAGGAACCCTGTGCTGGTCGTTAGGCACACCGCCAGTCTGGACGGCAGGCGACAACTGGACCTACATGAATCTCTATTCGTTTTACCCTCCGGGGACTCCCTATCCAAATCCGTACTACGTGTCGGGGCTTCCCTGTGTTGTGAATGACACGGTATTAGTCATGACTGTGACGGGTCAGACTGCTGACGATTATGTCGCTTTTGCCGACTGGCCTTTAGCGGATCCTCAGCGCAGCATAAAGGGCGGCATACCTGCTTGTCTGAAGGACGCTTCCGTATTGATTGACAAAGCTACGCTGGATTATGTCCAGCAGCTCGCGAACCTGACGATATACATGGGACCACCGCCGGGTCTTAACTCAAGTGCCCTTGTGAGCTGGGCATACGATGGTTGCCACGGCTGGCCTTACAATATAGGCAAGAGCTGGACATACAACATTACGATAGTTGACGCATTGGGTACGACCGTTACCCCGGCTCAGGCTATGGTGACCGATGGCCCTCTTAATCCAGCACACCCAATAGCGGGCGGCTTAACTGACGTCATGGAAATAACCCATGGCAGTCCAAACCTGGGTGGGCAGGTATTCATGCAGCAATACTGGTCGGACACGGTAAGGAGCTTTGTGTACCAGTGGGATGCTGGCACGTTTGATGCTCCTCCGCTGGACGAGAGAGCGCTGTTAGGCTTTAATGTTGCTGCTCCGGCCGCTACAGCACCACCTGCCTGGCTTAGCTTCGATAAGATAAGCGGCGCCCTTGGTATAGGTGGGAGTGAGACGCTGACCGCAACTGCTAATACGTCAGGACTGGCTGTTGGCATATATAACGGCAGCTTCACTATCACTGCACCCGGAAGTCTTCAAACAGAGACTGTTGACTGTACTCTCGAGGTACTGGAGGCGACCACTATCGACGTTATCAGGGATCTGCCTGCTGATGCTCTAAACCAAGACGCCGAATATCCGGGAGACACGTTCTATGTTTGGGTGAACTTCACCGCACCAGTGGATGACTTCAACGCTGTCGGTCTGACCGACCTTGCTCCCGCTGGTTGGGATGTTCACACTGACGTAAGCTGGTGTAACCCGGTAGCGGATTGGACTCTGAGTCCCGGCAATAAGGCAGAGTATGCCTGGAACGGACCTTATGGTGTAGGCCAAGTGTTCAGTGCCAAGTATCTGGTAACCATTCCGGCGACTGCTGATGTTGGACTCAATGACTGGCCGGATGGTGATTGTGCTCAGGCATGGGCTGAATACTGGTTTGCTGCTGTAGGACCCTTTGAGTCGTGCATAACGGGCGAGTGGCAGAAGATCGTAACAGTTCCTGGCACCGTATGTGGAGAGACTCGCGATGTTAACGCGGATCTGCTAACCTCTACGATGGTGCAGCTATACGAGGAAGTTATGGTCTATGAGGATGACGATTCAAGTACTGCACCCGATGCTCTCTATTGCAATGATGTGGATGACACGGGACAGTACTGGCAGAGTGCCTCAAAATACTGTTACTTCACTCTAGACACGAATGTCATGCCAAGCAGCAGGAATCCGAATTACCCCCTCAACATAGACTTCTCAACGGTAGCCCTGTTAGCCGTGGGATACACCATGGACTTCGAAGGTGACTATGGTCTTGTCCCCAGGGCATGCACCATGTCCTACGCTATGGAAAGTGTCAATCACTGGCTATTCGTACCGATCGACGGTGCAATGGCATCGCATTCTGAATGGCAGCTTTCTTCCTGGAAGGCTATGGAGTCGGTTCACTCCTGGCAATTCCCAGCTGGCTGCAACCTCTAAAATCAGGTAGTCAGGTGATTTACTTAGCCCCCTTCCACTGGGAGGGGGCTAGGTGTTATAATGTATAAAAAAGGCAGGGAGGTAGTGAAATGAGATTATTTAGATTTGTTGTTCTGTTGGTAGCGGCGGCAATCGTTGTTTTCCCTGCTGGCACTGCTCTGGCGTACCCACCTCTGGTGTACCCACCAGCCGATCCAGTCAGGGCTTTGCCTGACACGGTGGAGAAGGGAGAGACGTTCGATGTCACCGTGAACTTCACCGCCACTGCCGATAATTTCACTGCTATTTCCCTTAACGATTTTGCTCCCGCTGGTTGGAATGTGACCGTTAGTGGATCGTGGTCCCAGCCAACGGCACTGACGACGAAAGATAACAATACCGTTCAGTTCGGCTGGACGGGAGGCATGGCGGAAGGCTATGATAATGGCACCAACTTTACTGCGCTGTATAAAGTTACCGTTCCCTGCGGCGCCGAGCTGGGAAATTATAGCTTTGGTGATGGCTTTCTGGGATATTATATTGGTAATGATACCACGCATTATTATGAGGACATAGCAGGTGATTTTAATGTGACGCTTGTTCCGCCGACCATTTGCTCTACCCCGAGCATTGACTTCTATGCTGCTTATAACGGGACAAACCCGGGAAACAAGACTCTCAATCTGTGGAGCTCAACACCCTGCATGCTTAACTGGTCGCTGACTGATAATGCTGGTTGGCTTGAGGAAAACCGCACAAATGGCACCTGCACCGATGTGCATAGTCCTGTAGTACTGTCGGTTAATTCATCAGGTATGCCTCTCGGGAATTATACCGCTAACATAACCATCGAGTCCCCTGACGCGAACAATTCTCCCCGGATAGTTCCCGTTACCTTGCATGTGAGCCTCACTGGCTTCCTGCACGGGCAGGTCGCTTTCACGGCAAGGGGAACCCCTCCCGATGATAGATGGATAGAGCCATTTACGGTGAGGTTCTTCGATGAGGGCGAGGTGCTATGGTCGCCAATAAATGCCACCACCAACAATACCGGGGGGTTCAGCATGTCCGATATTGTTGCGGGCATCTATGACGTTGGAATTAAGAACGCCACTTGCTTGAGCGAGGTGGTGACTAATGTGACGATCAATGTCGGTGCGCTGACCGAGGTTGATTTTGGCACGACACGCGAGGGTGATTCCGATGGCAACGATGCTGTTACCATCATGGACTTCTCTTTGCTTGCCGGTGCCTTTGGCTCAACGCCTGCTTCCGGCAATTGGAATCCCAATTGCGACTTCGATCGCAATGGTGCAGTGGTTATCGTGGACTTCTCTCTGCTTGCCAGTAACTTTGGTCAGAGTGGGGACCTGCTGGGATATTAGGGGAGCTTTTTGTGGAGAAGTTTTTGGTAAATATAAGTGAATACCGCCGGGTTTGGGAAAATGGTATCACGTAGTATATTATTTGTTACTATAGCAGTGGTGGCGCTTGTTGCCCTCATTCCTCTGGGGATGGCGCTGGGGCAGGAGGCCAGTCCCGGCAGGGTCTTGCCAGACGCAGTGCACATGGGGGAGACATTTGATGTCACCGTGAACTTCACCGCCCCGGTGGATCAGTTCAATGCTATCTATCTCACTGACCTTGCCCCCGACGGTTGGAACGTGATCGTTGATGAAGCATGGTGCACTCCGAATGCTGATGCGTTTACAGGTGTCGGCAATAAAGCGGAGATTGCCTGGTATGGCGAGCCAGGTGTCGGCTTTGATAAGGATATTTCATTTAGTGCGTTATATAAGGTAACTGTGCCCGATGATGCCGAGCTGGGAATTTATACCTTCAATGGCTCTCTGGGATATTTTGTTGGCCCTGAAGGGCCTTACTCGGAAAACATAACCGGCGGCTCTGAAGTAGAGGTCGTTGAAGGAAGTGTTATCGGTGTGTGGTGGATAGTCGGCATCGTCATTGGTATAGCTGTTATCGTGGCTGCGGTTCTCCTGGTTAGAAGGCGCAGGGCGTGAGGTTGCTTTAGCGCAACGAAGAGAAGGAGGTGTGGGTGACAATTATAGAAGGGAGCGGATTGCCCCCTTTTTTAGTTATGGTTGCGGGACTGCTTCGTCTCTCGATTTTGTAGTTGCCCGTCAGCCGACGGGCACAGTTGCCCAATAAATTGGGCAACTACATTGCCGAAAACTCAAAAATCAAAAAGCAAAATGACAGAGCAAAAGGCAAAATTCCAAATCCTAAATCCGAAATACTAAACAATATCAAATGACCAAAATCCCAATGACCAAAACAGTTTTTGAGTTTTGAATTTAGATATTGGGATTTGTTTAGGATTTAGTGCTTAGAGCTTAGGATTTCCCGGGGAGGGAGGTCCCCGATGAAAAGAAGGAGGTGGCATTATAAATGATAAAAAAGGAAGCGAAATTTCATTAATAATTATGAAGGAATAGTACCTCTAGGACTAAAAAATATGACGAAAGTTATTTTTACAAAAGCAAAATTGGCTGGATGATTTTAGGAGGTTGAAATGAGGAAACTGGAATTTATAAAAAAGCTGGGATTTATTATCGGTATTATTGTGCTCCTGATGGCGGTAATGCCCCTTGGCGTGCCTGTGAGCGACAGTATACCGGCTCAGGCTGCGGAGCCGCCTCCACCTGTACCTGTACCGACTGAGGCGCCAGGCATGCCGCCGCTGCAGTACCAACCGCCCCCGGTGATAGACGGGCACGGAACAGGTGCTCTGCCATCAATGACGGGCGTTGTCCATATCAGCGAGCAGGCATTGTCCGGGGGCTCTCTGGTTGGAGGGCCGCCGGTGGGACAGCCGCCAGCTTCGTTTGACTGGCGTAACGTACCACCAAACAGGGTTACCTCGGTGAAGAACCAGCTTGCCTGCGGTTCCTGCTACGCCTTTGCCGCACTTGGCAATGTCGAATCGGAGATATTAATCGACACGAACACCACTCCCCCCGGCCCCGACTACTCCGAGAACAATGCCAAGGAATGCAACTGGCGCGAGATAAATGACTTCAACTGTCCCTGTCCTCCTGGCGTCCCATGGGGCAGCTGCGACGGTGGAAACTACAAGATGCTTGCCAGCCTGTTCTCCCAGAAAGGCATAGTCGATGAGACAAACGACCCGTATGTAGCCGCGAATGTCAGCTGCAACTCCAGTTGTCCGTATAACAAGACGCTGCTGGACTGGAGAATCATATCGACCTATTCCATAGCCAATACCACGCTGCTGAAGAACTATATTTGGACAGAGGGTCCGGTCTATACCCACCTGTATGTTGGCGATGTCAATGACCTGGCATGGCAGGCTGAATTCGCCGCCTATAATGGCGCCTATACCCTTTACTACCCACCGTTCTATGATCCCAACCACGCTGTGCTCATTGTTGGCTGGGACGACACACTGGTGCATGGCGGAGGCACGGGTGGCTGGATTGTGAAGAACTCGTGGGGCCTCGGCTGGGGTGCTGCCGGATACTTTACCATCGCTTACGGCTCGGCCAGCATCGGCACCTGGTCCTCATATATGTACGACTGGCAGGATTACGATAACAATGGCAGCATCATGTATTACGACGATGATTGCCAGAATGACTACGTTGGATATTCGAATACCACCGGCTGGGGACTGTGCGATTTCACCCCGACAAACAATACCTATGCTACCCGCGTGGAGTTCTGGACCGTAGATGCCACCACTGACATCGATATATACATCTATGACGATTTCAATCACGCAACGACATCGCTGAGCAACCTGCTGGCTAGCGAGTTCAACTACAGCTTCAACGAACCCGGCTACCATGGAGTGAACTTAACCTCGCCGCTGGCGCTGACCGCCGGCGATGACGTTATCGTGGTGGTGAAGTTCACCGATGCCGGCTGGGGATGGCCTGTGCCATCAGACCAGTACGGACCGAGTGAAACCAACCTCACATACACCAGCCCCTCGGGCACAGATGGCAGCTGGTACGAAGTGGGAATTCCCCTGGGTGAGGATGTCGCCATTCGTCTACGCACCTCGGGTGATGTACCCACTTATACCCTGACCATGGCAGTGAACGGCACCGGAACGACAACCCCGGCGGTAGGCGCTCAGAATTACACAGCGGGGACGGTGGTAAACATCACTGCCGCAGCGGGTGGCGGATGGCAGTTTGTGAACTGGACCACCGCTAATATGAGCGAGATAGCCAATGCTACCGCGGCATCGACCACGGTAACGGTGGATGAGAACAAGACGGTGACGGCGAACTTCGCCCTGCTTCCCGGTGACCCTGACCTCATAGTCGAAGATAAGTATGAGACGGTTGTTGGTTGCAGCTACAACGTAACCTACACCGTGACCAACAATGGTACCGCACCCGCTGGTAATAGCACGACGTGCATTTACGCTGACGGTAAGCTGGTGAACACTACCGCTTGCCCGTCTCTGGCAGCCGGTGGGGCCAACACCACGACCGTTGGGCCGTTCGACTGCCCGGGCAATACCACTGTGACGATTATGGTCTGCGCCGACATCGACGGTGTAGTTGAGGAGAGTAATGAGGATAACAACTGCAATGTGAACTACATGGAGCAGCCACTGGAGTTCGGTGATGCTCAAGACCCAACGTATCCGTCTCTCCTTGCCAGCGACGGCGCCCGGCACTGCCCTACTGACACTGAAATCCTTGGCCTGAACAGTCTCGGTGATTCGAAGGACTTCGAGCTTGATGCCCGGGTCATTGATAATGATATTCCCTACGACGATGGGTTGGTAACCACTACCCTGGCTCCCGGTAACGCAACGGCAACGGTCCAGTTTGAGGTGACCAACTTCATTGTCACTGACGACCTCATTGTTAATATCCTGATTGACCTGAATATAGATGGCGACTGGACTGACGCTGGAGAGCACGTGGTTCAAAATCAGGCAATATCCCTATCTGCTGCCGAGGCTACCTTTGTGTCCGATTCATTCTCAACCGTGAACGCAACCCTCGGTCAAACATGGCTCAGACTTACGCTGACCAGGACCCCGGTTACCGCTCCGTGGAACGGCACAGGGCTGTTCGCCTGCGGTGAGACCGAGGACTGGAAGATATGGATAGAGGAAGAGGGGCCAGAAGAATGGTACTGGAAGCCTAACCAGACTGACTACGCTCCGAGCGGCATGCCTGACTTCGACCAGAAGCAGGATAACTGGTTCGAGCCCGCGATGGGGCGTTGGACCTATTGCGGCCCGGTCTCAGTTGCTAATTCCCTGTGGTGGTTCGATTCCAGGGAGGAGACTGGCGGTATCCCGCCACCCGCCATCAGTGATAACTACGGTCTGGTGACAAGCTACAACGCTGGTGGGTGGGACGACCACGACCCCCTGAACGTGGAGCCGCTGGTTAACGACCTGGCAGCGCGTATGGGCACCAATCCCTCGACCGGCACCAACGTGTACGACATGCAAGCGGGGATAGAGGATTACCTCATCTATACCGGCTACAATGACAGTTACTATGAGGTGACAGTGCCAATGCCGGAGTTCGGCTGGATTGAGGAGGAGGTGGAGAGGTGTGAGGATGTAATCCTGCTTCTCGGCTTCTGGCAGTGGGATGGCGGCTGGTACCGCTTTGGCGGCCACTATGTCACCTGCGCTGGAGTGAACTCGAATACCTCGCAGCTTGGCATCAGCGACCCCTATTTTGATAACGCCGCGGCGGGAGGACCAGGTGTGATACCAGTGCCTCATAACCATACCGCCGCTGGCGCCGGAACGCATAACGATACCCTGTATGTCTCCCACGATATCTATACTGTCGTTCTCTCCCCGAGCCCCGGCGGCATCTGGGGTCTGGAATGGTATACCTTGGACAAGGATATCTCCGACATCTACAACTTCGAAGGTCAGAACTGGGGTGACCCGGTGCCTGATGGACCGTACAACTCGATGCTTGAGGTGTATACTGAGATAGAGTACGCCGTTGCCGTCTCACCGGTTGCTGGAAACGCTACCCTGGAAGGGCATGTTAGTTACCTTTCAAGGGGCACCAACAATTCCAAGTGGGCGGAGCCGTTTGTGGTGAGGGCGTTCGAGCCTGGTAATCTGACCAACGAGCTATGGAACGGCACTGCCACCACCAACAATACCGGGGTTTTCACCATGAGCGGTCTTACTCCCGGGACCTATGATATCGGGATTAAGAACTGCACTGCCTTGAGCGAGCTGAACACCAGTGTAACGCTGAGTGCCGGTATGACCACTGTGGTCAACTTTGGTACGACACGTGAAGGAGATTCCAATGGCGACGATGCTGTTGTCATCCTGGACTTCTCAATACTTGCCGCTGCCTTCGGCTCAACGCCTGCTTCCGGCAGTTGGAATCCCAATTGCGACTTCGATCGCAATGGTGCAGTGGTTATCCTGGACTTCTCTCTGCTTGCCAGCAACTTCGGCCAGGCGGGACCAATGCAAGGATATTAAAAAGGATATTAAGAGGTACCACATCCGGAGTGGCAGCTTTCTTCATGGAAGGCCATGGAGGTGGTCCACTCCTGGGAGTGGCCTGGCTGAAGCTGGGTAGTCAGGCGGATGTAACCAGCCCCCTTCCACCGGGAGGGGGCTGGTTTGTTATTAGAGGGAGAATCTGGGAGGATTGCGGAGCTTGTTCCGAGCACTCTTTACCTGTCATTGCGAGGCACGCCCACCTTTTGTCATTGCGAGGCACTTCGTGCCGAAGCAATCTCCAGGTTAAATCCTAAGCTCGAAGCACTAAATCCTAAACAAATCCCAATATCTAAATTCAAAACCTTTATCCTGTAAAACTCCTCGCCCTTGAAGGGAGAGGTTAGGGGAGGGTGAGTCCTCCCCCTCCCTCTGACTCCCTCCCGCCAGGGGAGGGAGAATTGTTAAAGGATTTTGCGGTTAGGTCATTGGGATTTTGGTCATTTGATATTGTTTAGTATTTCGGATTTAGGATTTAGAGTTTTGCTTTCCTGAGATTGCCGCGCTTCGCTCGCAATGACACGCCTCCCTTCTGTCATTGCGAGGAGCGCTAGCGACGAAGCAATCTCAAACTGACAGCAGGAAGATTTCCTATTAGCGACCAAAACCGAAAGAGTGGAGAAAAATGTAACTAAATGTAACTAAAGTTAATTAAATGGAAGTTGATTTTTCCCACACGATAATGTAGAATGTAGCGGGGTACCAGGACTAATACACTAGGTACTAAAATTAAATACGGGAGGTGACCTGTGGTCAAACTAGGTAAGGTCTTTTCCATTCTTGCTGTTTTCGCACTTCTAATACTTCTTGCTCCTGCAGTGATATCTGTCCCTGTGGGAAGTGTCGCTGCCCAGGGTGGAGGGGTAGTGCAGCCGATCGAAGCAAGTTTCGCGTTCAATGAAACTTCAGATGGTGGCTGGCATGGCTTTATTGCAGGTTCCGCAGGTATCGATCCAGAAGGTCTTTACCTGGCGCAATTCACCAGAGCCGGTGTGAACAGAAGTACAACGCTCTCTAACTGCCAGTTCCGCAACTATACCACGGCCTCGGGGACTGTTGCCGGAACAGGCCTGAACGGAGCCATAGATGTAATGTGGATCACCTGGAAATTTGGTCAGACATATCCTTCTAGTCCGAAATACTATAGCGGCAGCCGTTTTGGCACTATGATGGGGCGAGGTCACATTGATGAAGGTGGAGGCGATAACTTCACCTTTGTGTTCCTCCTCGATTACGACAGTAATGACGATATGAGTGCTGCCGGCGGAAAGGGGTTCCTGGTGAGCGTGGAAGAGAATGGGCGGTTCGCCAATGCCACTGGTCAGCAGGATGTGCCTGAGAACATGCACAAGGTAATCGGAGATTTTACCATTACCAGGACTGGTAACAGTTATACCGGCAGTTTCGACCTGAGAAACTATGACCCCACCGAGGTCTTTGACCTGGACTGGCTAAACGTCACAGGCGGTGTTGTGCAAGAGGCGACAGACCCGATTCGCATTGGGCTGGACATTCTTGACTACCAGACAGATGGTGCTCAGCCCACTCCCGTTACTGACCAGACGACCAACTTTGAGGAAGTTGGCTGGGGGAAGGACCCACCGAAGGTCATAACCAGCGGGCACCTGGGTCTAGGTGGCGAAATGGACGTGGCCAGGAACACCGCCCTGTATCTGGAACTGAGGCCGCTGGAACCGGAAAGCGGTTGGGTTCGCATTATGGGGACGACTGGCAATAATATATACATAAACGATACTGATACAGGAGTCAGGGCCGGCGACGGCAGCAAATACGGCGAACTATGGGAGCTCCTGGTTCTTTTCATCCCCGACCAGTACTTGCCTGTGGGGGATAACTTTACCCAGGATGGATTTACCTACACCCCCTTCGGGATGCCTAATCCCCCCACTGGATTGTATGTCGGGTCGGAGAACTTTGCCCTTGCCCAAATTCTCATTGCGTCATCCCTGGTTGATGCGCAGCAGTGGTCAGTTGACCGTGTCTACGGCATGTATCCCCACCCCAAGGTGGAATCAGTCAGCCCCGCTTTTGGCTCTCCCGGGCAGAGCTTGCAAGTGACCATCAAGGGGAAATACTTCCTCAGGGCAAATGATATTAATCCCAATAGTGGTTCGGTGAACCTTGGCTCGGGCATAACCGTTACCAGCTACACCATAAACACCAACGACCCGGTAGATAATACGATAACGGCGAACATCGTCATTGCCGGTGGCGCCTCTACTGGGGTAAGAGATGTCAACGTGACTTCCTGCTTTAACTATATAGACGGTAACGGTACTGCGCCTTACTTGTCCGGGCATGGTAACTTCACTGTTGCCGATGCAAATGCTACCCTGCAAGGAAGTGTTAGTTTCATTTCAAGGGGCAGTGCTCCTGACGCCAGGTGGTCAGAGCCGGTTACGGTGAGATGCTTCGAGGAGGGCAATCTCAATAACGAGATATGGAACGACACTGCTACCACCGACAATAACGGGGTGTTCACCATTACCAATCTTACCCCGGGCACCTATGACATCGGGATTAAGAACTGGACCTGCTTGAGCGAGATGAACACCAGTGTAACGCTAACTAATAATAGTACCACTGGGGTTGACTTTGGCACGACACGTGAAGGAGATTCCAACGACAGCGATGCTGTTACTATCATAGACTTCTCCCTGCTTGCCGGTGCCTTCGGCTCAACGCCTGCTTCCGGCAGTTGGAATCCCAATTGCGACTTCGATCGCAATGGTGCAGTGGTTATCCTGGACTTCTCCCTGCTTGCCGGCAACTTTGGCAAGGCGGGACCAATGCAAGGATATTAAAAAGGATATTAAGAGGTACCACATCCGGAGTGGCAGCTTTCTTCATGGAAGGTCATGGAGGTGGTCCACTCCTGGGAGTAGCCTGGCTGAAGCTGGGTAGTCAGGCGGATGTAACCAGCCCCCTTCCACCGGGAGGGGGCTGGTTGTTATTAGAGGGAGAATCTGGGGGGATTGCGGAGCTTGTTCCGAGCGTAAAGCGAGGAATCTCGCCCCAGTTTGCTTCGTCGCTGGCGCTCCTCGCAATGACGGAAGTGTGGTGTCATTGCCACTTTTTCATTGTCATTGCGAGCCCTTTTTTATTGTCATTGCGAGCGAAGCGCGGCAATCCCGGGAAGACCAAATTCTAAATCCTAAATCCGAAATACTAAACAATATCAAATGACCAAAATCCAGATGACCAAAACGGTTTTGAACTTTGAATTTAGATATTGGGATTTGTTTAGGATTTAGTGCTTTGAGCTTAGGATTTCCCTGCGGGGTGCCAGTACGAGTTGCTTCGCCTCCAGATTTTGTAGTTGCCTGATTCATCAGGCACAATTGCCCAATAAATTGGGCAACTACATTTCTAAACTACGCCTTGCAATGACAGAGGAGGGTGTGTGTGTTTGTCCTCACAATGCCAGGTGGAGGTCACTGCGGGCATTTTTTATTGTCATTGTGGCCACTTTACTTGTCATTGCGAACCCCTTTTTCATTGTCATTGCGGCCCCATTTGGGGGAGTTGACAAATGTGAGCCTCCCCCATAATCTACACAATATAAGATGTATCTAATGTCCCAGGATTTGCTGTGAGTGATTGAAGGAGGCTGGAATGGTTAAAGCATGGGAATCAGATGGGATGTTGCGTATACCTAAGACGGCGTGAAAAATCCGCCATGAGTCATTTAGGGAAGATGCCAATGCCAAAGAGAAAAAGAGCCTTAGGTATAATAATTATCGCAGCACTGCTTATTATAGGTGGTAGTGCCTCATTCATACCAGGCACAGGCCCTGCAATCGCCGGGACTGAAAATCCCTGTCTGGTGAGAACCTTCGTTGATGAGCAGGGGAGGCAGATAGACGAGGTTATTGTTCCCGGGCGACCGCCGGAAATCAAAGCCCCGGTAGCAGCTGTCCCCGAGCCCTATCCTGCTATGGGAATTAATACTCTGTCAAATGTGCCTGCCTTCGATTGGAGCTATGGGTGCTCGGCAACTTCGGCTGCTATGATGTTTGGCCATTATGACAATCATAACTATACGAATATGTATGCCGGCCCCACCAACGGCGGAGTTTGTCCCATGAACAATTCCGTTTGGGGACATACAGTATATCCCGGTGTGACATGTGGCGAGTGTCCACTGAGCGCCACACATCAGGGTTATGACGGACTGGGGCAAAAAGGACACGTGGATGACTACTGGTACGACTATGGCAGCAGTATTGACCCCTACTACGGCAATTGGACGCAGCACACATACGCGGACTGCACCGCTGACTATATGGGAACCAACCAGTATCATAACTGGAATAACACAGATGGTTCGACCAGGTTTTACATGTATACAAATGGCGACCCCCTCTATGACTACAGTGGATGCGAGCCCGATTATCGGGACGGCTGTCACGGGTTGAGGCTATTCGCTGAATCGCGCGGCTATACCGTCATTACGAACTATTCACAATATATAAAGGGTCAGGGCACTGACCCAAACAAGGGATTTAATTTTAGTGACTTCCAGTCTGAGATTGATGCCGGCCGGCCGGTGCTTATTCAGGTCGAAGGGCACACGATGCTTGGTTACGGATACAATACAGAGGGGCAGGATATCTATATACACGATACCTGGGATTATAGCGACCATAATATGACCTGGGGAGGAATCTACTCCACGATGCAGCACTACGGGGTTACTGTTATTCGGCTAGGCTCCCCCACGCCGCCATCGGTAACCACAAACGATGCCAGCGGTATAACCGGCAACGCAGCTACCTTGAATGGCAATCTGGACAATCTGGGCACTGCCCCAACTGCGAGTGTCTCCTTTGAATGGGGAAAAACTACGAGCTATGGCAATACCACTACTCCGGAGTCAAAGAACACAACAGGAGCCTTTAGCTTTGCTTTGGGCAGCCTATCGCTAGATACCACTTATCACTTCAGGGCTAAGGCAATTGGCGATGGCACCAGCTATGGTTTGGATAAGAGCTTCTGTACAGTGGGCTATGACTTAACCATTAATAGCACGTCTGGAGGCAGTGTGACCTATCCTGGGGAAGGTGAATTTGGTCCGTATGACCATGGCACGGTGGTGGGACTTGATGCCACGCCAGATGCCAACTATCACTTTGCAAACTGGACTGGAGATACTGGCACCATAGCCAATTCCACTGCTGCCAACACCACCATCACCATGAATGATAACTACACCATAGTGGCCAACTTCGCCATAAACCGGTATAACCTGACGACATCCAGCAGCAGTGGAGGCAGTGTGACCTATCCTGGGGAAGGTGAATTTGGTCCGTATGACCATGGCACGGTGGTTGATCTTGTAGCTACGGCAGATGCCAACTATCACTTTGTAAACTGGACTGGAGATACTGGCACCATAGCCAATTCCACTGCTGCCAACACCACCATCACCATGAATGATAACTACACCATAGTGGGCAACTTCGCCATAAACCGGTATAACCTGACGACATCCAGCA
>Ga0209979_1000305_pt1 | contig 71422 bp, 60 predicted proteins | sample AnhtaG_FD_183114 | JGI IMG/M metagenome (GOLD analysis project Ga0209979, IMG submission 183114) | Deep subsurface microbial communities from Anholt, Denmark to uncover new lineages of life (NeLLi) - Anholt_01485 metaG (SPAdes) (version 2) | ecosystem: Environmental > Aquatic > Marine > Oceanic...
TCTACATTCGTAATGACTGATTCTGGGGGCATCCAAGAGGAGACCACAGTACTTGGCATTCCATGCCTAATCCTACGAGAAACCACCGAAAGGCCAATTACTCTGACCCAGGGAACCAATGTATTGGCGGGGAACGATACCCAGAAGATAATAGAGGAAGCTTTCAAAGTTCTGGATAGAAGAGGAAAGCATGGAAATTGTCCCAAGCTTTGGGATGGGAATGCAGCGGAGAGGATAGTGAAAGTGTTAGTGAATAGTAACCTAATGTTTAACCTGGAAGAAGTCAGAGAAAAAAATCCTCGAACAACTAGGTTTAACAAAAAATCCACAATCCTTGCCCCGTTAAATTTTCACGGATGTGAAACGGCAAAGTTTACCACGTGAAATCTTTTATATTTCACTGTGGCCGATTTAACCGGGGTGCAAATCTAAAATCAAACATGTATTCCTTATCCTATAAAAACATAAAGCCAATTTTACTTTATATTCTAATAGGCCTTTTTGCTTATTCTTTTGCCGGTGCCTTATCAAACATCATGGCAGAAAAAACCCTTGGTAGTATTTTTCGACACTTTTTGCCCTCAACCCCTTACCTACTTCTCATGCTTTTAATCAGCCTGCAGGATATAAGAAAATTTTCTTTCTCAACTTTTGTTCCCAGCCTCCCCTCAAATTTTAACTTCAATCTGATCCTTAAATGGGTATTTTGGATTTTTATACTCGCAGTTCCTCTTGGCGTCTTTTTATCTCTTCATGGACCCAGATTGGGGTTATTATATGGGCCTGTCATTATTTTTATTATTTTTTCGTTTTTTTATTCAATTTACCAGATGATCTCTGGGAGAGAGGCTTTTAGTCTTATGGCCTTTGTTGTTGCTTTCCCCTTTTTAGCCTTTATTGAATGGGATTTTAGATATGTTTACTTTGTGGGTGTTTTTAATAGGGCAGAGATCGGACCATTCCTTTTTTCACCCACTAATCTTTTTATCATTCTAATGGTCTTCGTGTTTACTGCCAAACACTTTCTTTTTTCTGGAAAAATTCATCTCTCTACGCCATTCATAAAATGGTTCTTTTTGTGGTTGGTGGTATTGACCTTCTCAGTTTTATTAAAGAATAATGTAGCCCAGATGGAAGCCTTCAGATGGATCTTCTTTGGTTATATAATTCCTTTTCTCTTTTTGATCTTAGTTATTAATACTTTGAAAACCAAAGAAGATATAAATATATTTATCTGGATTCTATTACTTTGTTCTGTTCTATCAGCTTTTCTTGGATTTTATTTTCAAACTAAGGAAGTTGGCTTAGATCTAAATGATCTTATCTCAGCATATGGGAAATTATATGCTGTAACTATTAGCCCCCACAATAGGGCAGTCTCAATTGCTCTGTCAATCCCTGTCTCAATTGCTCTATTTTTATCTATAAACAGGGAACAAAAAAAAGAACATGTTGCCGGATTATTGATAATGTTATTTTTAATTATAATGCTCTTAACTTCATTTAGCAGGTCTTCCATTGTAGGTTGTTTTGTTAGCTTTTTAGTATTTATGAAATCAAGAAAATGGCAATTATCAACATTATTAGGGGTTGTTTTTTTGATAATTTTTTGGGACTGGTTTGAAAAAACTATCTTTGTAAGATTCGAAGAAATATTTCAAGGAATCTTAGCCGGTCAATTCTGGGATGTGTTTTCAGGTAAAATTGGGTCCACGCAAAGGCATGGGGGGTGGATTGCGGCGGTTGAGATGTTTAAAGACCATCCATTTACAGGTATAGGACATGGCATGTGGGATACTTTGTTTCCTGAGTATGGAACCCCTTTTATATATAAACTTAAAAGTGGTCAAATATTTACAAGTTATATCGGAGGTGCTCATAACCAATATCTTCATTTCCTGGCTGAACTCGGGCTTATTGGATTATCGGTTTTTGTTATCTTTATCGCTTCCATTTTCATGGAAATATATAAGGTGAAGAAATTGGCAAGAGATCCTTTTTATTCCAATGTTTTAACCGGTGTAATAGGGGTACTTGTTTGTGGACTTAGCTTGAGCATTTGGGGTGGATTCTTTGGAACGCATTCATCATATCTCGGGCAATTGGTTTTATGGGGCAGTTTGGGATTGGTTGTTGTTATTAAAAGGTTGTCCCTTGAACAAACCTTATCTGAAGAACGATATTTGTCATAGGTAATAAGAAAATATGCCTAAAAAAGTCACAGTAATAATTCCTGTCTATAATGAGGAACAAACCATAGAAAAGGTGATAAGTGGAATTAGGGCGTTAAATAAAGATTATGAATTAATAGTAGTTGATGATGGTTCTACAGATCAAACGCCTGCCATACTAAAAAATTTGAATATCAAAACTATTTCACATCAGAGAAATATTGGTTATGGAGCTGCTATTAAAACAGGGATCAAAAATGCAGAAGAAGAAATAATAGTTTTATTTGATGGTGACGGGCAGCATGACCCGAAGGACATTGAAAGGTTGGTGCGAGAGATAAATAGTTGCGATGTAGTGATTGGCGCAAGAGCAAGAGGCTCCCATATAGATTTATTTAGAAGACCCACTAAATGGTTATTGAGCATTTTTTCTAATTTTATAACTGAATATAAAATACCAGATATTAATTCCGGACTGCGGGCATTAAGGAAAAAAGAGATACTAAAGATGTTACACCTTTTGCCAAACGGCTTTTCCTTCTCTACAACATCAACTATTGCTGCGCTTAAAGTGGGTCTTAATGTAACATTTATACCCATTAAAGGTTATAAAAGAAAAGGTAAAAGCTCTGTTGACCCTATAAAAGATGGTATTAAGACTATTATGCTAATTATAAGATTAGTCACTTTATTCAGCCCACTTAGAATATTTTTACCGATGTCTATTCTTATTATAGGTATCGGAATATTGTATCAGATAATTAACATAATTCAGTACGGTATGCATATGGTTGAAGGAGCTATTTTAGCCATATTGGTCGGAGTTTTTACCTTTTTCTTTGGAATATTAGCCGATCAGATAGCTGCTATGAGACGAGAAAAATATGAATGACTTACTTTTTAAATAGCAGGTTTTAAAAACATGCCCGGGATATTTGCTCTAATATCAAAGGATGGAAGGGATTATGGGGATTTCTTAAACAGCTCAATAAAAATGCTGAGCCACTTTGAAACTGATGAGATTGAAACTTTACAAAATGACGTGTTCTTTGCCGGGATTGTAAGGCCTACAGATTGTCCCAGACATACACAGGTGCTTGTTGACAAAGAGAGCAATTCTATTTTTCTCCTGAGAGGCTGGTTCTATGGAATTGAACATTTATATAATGGCTCTGGTAAATCTATTTCTGACGTTCAAGTTCTTAAAGATCTGTTCCTAAAGCATAAAGAAGATACATTCACAAAACTCAAAGGCCAGTATTTTGTCTGCATCTGGGATGGGAATACGCAAACAGCGTATATGTCCAACGATAGATATGGGCTTGTGCCTATGTATTATACGGAGACAAAAGATTTCTTTGCCCTTGCTCCGGAAATTAAATGTTTTATTAATCCTAATAGCCTTGATGAAGAACTCGACTTAGTTGCTGTTTCTGAATTCTTCAGTTTTGGATATATCCTTGGTGACAAGACATATTTGAAAAATGTCAGACTTTTCCCCCCAGCCTCGGTAGTTATATTCAAAGGGAATCATCTAGAAATAAAGGAATATTGGGATTACAGATTTCCTGAAGATAATGTCAAACCAGAGATGGAATTAATTGATGAAAGCTACCATCTCCATAAACAAGCTATGCGTAGATGTGTGGCGTATGATGAGAAGACATTTGTGCCCCTTAGTGGGGGACTAGATTCCAGGAATATCGTAGCTTATTTAGATCAAATGGGTACGAAAGTATTTACTTCAACCTACGGATATCAAGGTTGCCATGAGCATATATACTCAAAGAAAGTAGCGCAATTACTTGGTCTTCAAAATGAATTCTATGAACTGTTACCAACATATATCAAGGATCATTGTGATCTTATAGTCTCTTTATCAGATGGAATGATGAGCCTATGTCACGCGCATAACATACCATCAATGATTAATGATAAAGCTAGAGGATTTAGGGGGCGTATATCAGGTTACCTTGGGGAAGATATTGCTGGTGGCAATCTGATCCCGATACATATTTCGCAACCTGATTATCGGAAAGCCAAAACAAAAAATGAAAAAATTAATTATATATTAAAAAGACATAATTCCCTTGTTCCAGTTTCTCAAATCGAATCTCTAGTACAATCAATCAATCGATATGGGGATTTAGGCAAAGATCTAAAGGACCATATTCATTCTCAGATTCGATCCGATGAACCTTCAGCAAGGGTGCAAGATTATTTTGATTTCTTACAAAGGCAACGGCGGCATGTATTAATTCTGAAAGTGATTACTGTTGCATTTATGGAATATTTGCTGCCATTTACAGACTATGACCTTTTCGATTTTTATACCAGTCTGCCCTATAAGTATCGTGAGGGAGAGTACGTAAGCAAGCATAATATCTATGTGAATACATTCAAAAAGTACTTTCCTGAGTTGGCGAAAATCCCCTGGCAGATGACAAATGCCCCCATTGATTCCAGTTTGGTATATAGACGCATTAAAAAAGGACACTTTTACGTTTCCTATGCTTTTAAGAGAGGATTAGAGATTATTTCACGAGGGAAATTAACCTCAACGGTAAGGAGATTTTGGGCGAAGTATGATACATGGCTTCGCAATGAATTAAAGGAATGGACCTGTGATAATATAAATGAGATGAAAAAAGTCCCCTTTTTGAAACACGATTTTGTAACGAAACTGGCTACCCAGCATATGACTGGGACGAAGAACAATGCCGAGACCTTACTGGCCCTGATCACTTTTGGACAGTGGTATTTGAACTCATCAAAGATGACAACTAAAACCATTGAAAGAGATTTAATAGAAAATCAGAAATAACTCGTGTTGAATGTAACTAAAAAGTAACCGGGTGGATATGGGAATGGATCATTAAAATTATGACTGTTTCAATGAGGTTTGAGAATGTAAAAAGAAAGTTTCAGAGTATTTTTAATGATCCGTCCATTAAAGAACTTTTCAAACATTCCTCCTATCTCTTCTATGGGAACATCTTTTTTGTCGGTTCAGAATTCCTTCAGGCAGTCTTGTATGGAAGATATTTGGGGGTTGAGCAGTTTGGGCTGCTGGCAATAATTTTAACCTATGTCTATATGGTTAGACGGATTCTGGATATCAGGGTTTGGGAAGCAGCCACCAAATATCTTTCGGAATTCAAGGTAAAAGGGGACAGAGAAAGGGTATATGCCACAGTAAAACTGGTCTATCTTACGGATCTTAGTATGGGCATTGCTGCCTTTATTATGGCCATTATCGGGGCGCCTCTTTTAGCGAAATATGTCATCCATTCCATTGAACCAGTGGAATTAATAAAGTTATTTTCTATTTATATTCTATTTATGGCAGTGGATAATACTTCCAAGGCGATACTCAGAGTGTTCGATAAATTTAAATGGTTGATGCTACAGGAAATTTTCCGGTCATGCACTATCTTATCTTTGGTGACAATAATACTTCTAAAGGGTTATGGTATCAAAGAGGTAATCACTGTGTTTCTCATTGGGGCGGGCTTAGGGAGTGCGGTGTTAATAGGAATGGCGTTAAAAACAATCGTTTTTTATACAAGAAATATGCGTCGCAGCTCAAAAATATCTTTGCTTAGTGATAGAATAAAAGAGATGTTCAAGTTTATGATTTATACTCACCTTGGCAGCCTGGGAGGAGCGATCGTTAGGTTTGCTCCAACCATGTTGCTGGGGTACTTCCGGAATCCCACGGAAGTTGGTTATTATAAACTGGCAGAGAGGTTTGTCCAGGTTCCAGCCCTGGTAATAGATCCATTTTACTATGCCATTTATCCCAAGCTTTCAAGAATGTGGAGTGCGGGCAACATAGAGGTGTTCAAAGATTATATAAAGAAAGTCACGAGTTCAATGATACTTATAATGCTTCCAATCGCCTTGATCATTTTTGCATTTACACCCTTTGTCATCAATTTATTCATTGGAAAAGAATTTCTCCCTGCCGTAGCTGCAGTCAGAATAATGATATGGGGAATAGTTATCGCTGGTGTTTTAGTATGGGCGAGGCCAGCTATTCTTAGTATAAATAGACCAGAAGTTTCCCTTATAGCTTCCTTAATAGGTGCAGTTGTTTTACTCTGTTGGACTATTATTACTATCCCATTTTGGGGCTATATAGGGAGCGCATTCGGATTTAATATCTCTTATGTGTTAGGACATATCATATTAATTGCAGGGATTAAAAAAACGGTTTTTGCTGTGTCAAAAGCACGACTTTAATTTAGTAGTGCTAATTAGAAAGTTTCACTCCTATGGGCAGATTAGACAATAAGAGATTTCTTTACGTAGAATTGGGCGGTTTAACAGGTAGAACATTGATCGGACCTCAGGTAATCGATTTCATCAAATGCTTTGAAGAATTTGGTTATAGTTTTGACTTCATCAGCAGAGGTTTGGAATCTGCATTATTCAACTGGAAAATCTGGAAAGAGAAGAAAAAACTCAAAAAATTAGTAAAAGGCAAAGTCTATATTATCCCCGCGTTCCCATTTAGAAAGTTAAGGATTTTTCTGATGGCTTTTTTTATTTATTTGATTGTTTTTAACGATCTAATATTTAAGAAAAAAAAGATAGTTGTGCACGCTAGGCGCCACGGCGCAGCGGAGATCTGCCTTCAACTAAAAAAATGGCACCAAAATTTCATTATCATTAGTGATTTGGAAGGTGAGTTAGGTGCTGAATATGAATACTTACAAAAAAAGGGGATTACCATATTTCTGCATAGAGAGCGAAAAGTCAAGTCAAAGAGCCAACAAGAAATCGACAAAAAAAAAGCAGAGTTTGATCGATGGGAAAAGAATATCATTGAAAAAAGCGATTATATTTTAACGGTTTCTAATTTTTTTAAAAAACATTTGATAAAAAAGCATATCTTAGTGGATGACAATAAAATATATGTATTTCCTTCCGGAGCTGATAAGAAGAAATTCTTTTTTGATCCAGCATTGCGAGATAAAATGCGATCTAATCTTGGTTTGGATAGTAAACTTGTTCTTGTTTATTTAGGAAATATGCATCCATGGCAATTGTTTCCAAGGACTGTTGAAATATTTAAGAAAATAAAAAAAATGAAGTCAAATGCATTTCTTATAGTGATAACCCCTTTCAAAAATAAAGCCAAAAAAATTATATCTGATTACAGGATAGATCATAGAGACTATATGATCATAGACAATGCTATTGGTTCCAATGCCAGGATCATACCGTCCTTTTTGTGTGCAAGTGATGTCGGTATGCTGATCAGGGAGAATAATCTTGTTAACAATGTTGCCTCACCAGGGAAATTTTCAGAGTATCTGATGTGTGGATTGCCGGTTATTATGGGCAATGGCATAGGAGACTATTCCGAAATTATGCGAGAGAATGAAAACGCCATATTTTTAGATGACGTGTTTTCAGATGAAGAATTAGAAAATAAATTAAGGGGATCCCGAATTTGGGAGCTTTCCAATGATAATCGGCTCACCCTAAGTGAATGGGCAATTAGAAGGTTTTCCAAGCAAGTCCATTTTAAGAATATTGAAAAAATCTATAATACAATATGATGTTTATCTGGTGATTTCGATATTAAACTGCATGCACTTGCTCGCAATTAAAACCGGTTATTTGTGTATGCTAATATCTTTCGCGTAGTTAGAAATGATGAAAAAGAACATAGTAAAAATCTTATGGCATGTCTACAAACTGCTTTTGGATATAATGGTGTTTCCTCTCTCTGTTAGTCGCTTTTTTGATAAGGCTGTGGGATCTGATTATCGGGTGGGCGTTTTTACGAAATTGTGGTTGCTATTTCGCTTCATGAGAAACGTTAGGGAAATTGAAACTGCGAGCCATTGGCGTGAACATCTTGAAATAGCGATAGCTATACTGAGTACTCCGTCTGATACTAAGGGTGCTGTAATTGAATGTGGTTGCTACAGGGGGGGGGCAACAGTAAATCTTTCATTAGTCTGCAATTTGGCGAAAAGAAAGTTAATTGTATTTGATTCATTCGAAGGGTTGCCAGAGCCTGAAGATTGGGACAGGATTCATCATTTGCCAGACGGAAGAAAGAGTATTTACAAAAAGGGAAAGTTTTCTTGTTCACTTGGGGAAGTCAAGCGTAATATTTTAAAATATGGGTGCATAGATGTATGTGATTTTGTTTCTGGTTGGTTTGAGGACACATTACAAGACCTTGACAAAAAAATCATAGTGGCATTGTTAGATGTAGATCTGAGAGAATCTTTAGAGACATGTGTTCAGGCTCTTTGGGATAAGGCGCAACCGGGTTGTAAGTTCTTTTGCCACGAGGCACCGCACTTAGAAAATGTCCGACTTTTCTTTGACGATAGTTTCTGGAAGGAAAAAATGAAACAAAATATATCACCTGGTTTCATCGGTGGGGGAACCGGGCTTCCATTACTGATGACAGGTAGGATCATAGGTTCAGCGTTAGGGTATAGTGTAAAAGCATCTGAAGATGGGTAGTTATAATGTTTCTGAATCTGTGTACCCTCTTATAAGGTAGCTCTAAGCACTATTTATTACCATGGGAAAATAGCTTGATCAACCCTTCGGTTTTGTAGATAAACAATAACTGAGAAGGGAGGATCATGATGAGGGATCAAGAAGCCCCCCGTTTCTGAATTGTCAACACCAAAATGCCAATAGGTCGAAGCACTATTTCTAAACAGCTTGACTCCATTCGGTCTGGTTTACCTGTCTGCGCGCCTGCCTGTCCCGTTGGGACGGCAGACAGGCAACGCACAGACAGACCTGCCTGTAGGAATCCGCACACAGACGGTTTTGGTTGCAGTTAAATTCAATCCTTTTTACCCTTGCATGATGTTTTCTTTCAGCCCTGGCCTTAAGCATACTGTAGGCCTAGCCGTTGTGTTTCTGTTCAGGGGTTACATAACCGATAGGCGACAAGGTTATAGAAGTATAAGTAAAAAATTTTCTTGGGAATGTTCTGCAACAAGAGTTATAGAAACTTATAGCAAAGTAGTCTCAGAGTTCCAAAAGATGCACATAAAATCATTTTGATAAAAGATTCAGTTTCAAATGAGAGAAGTATTAAATATAAACATAGGGCAAATATAATGAAAAGAATTTTAGTTACTGGTGGAGCAGGGTATGTAGGAGGCGCTGTTACAGACATTCTAAGGGAATTAAATGTAGATTGTTTAGTCTATGATAATTTAACCTATGAAAGGGATTATCGAAAAAGTATTCCTTTCGTATATGGTGACATAAGGGATCACGTTAAGCTTTCAAAAATACTGAATAGCTATCAGCCAAGTTCTGTTATTTGGTTGGCTGCTTTAGTTGGAGATGGGGCTTGTCAGGTTAATCCTGAATTGACTGTTGAAATAAATCAAAAGCCTGTAGAATGGCTCGCTGCCAACTATTCTGGCAAGATAATTTTCACATCCACTTGTTCTGTGTATGGGAAATCCGAAGGATTATTGACGGAAGAATCACCGACCAACCCGCTGTCCTTGTATGCATTAACAAAGTTGGCATGTGAGCAAACTCTGAGGGATAAAAATGCTGTTATCTTTCGCTTAGGAACATTATATGGAATTTCTGACACATATAGTAGAATCCGGCTGGATTTAGTGGTTAATATCTTGAGTGTAAAAGCATATCTTGGGGAACAATTAACAATATTTGGGGGGAACCAATGGCGACCTTTGTTACATGTTAGAGATGCTGCTAAAGCAATAGCCTATGCAGCTATCGACAGTACACCCCCTGGTCTCTATAACATCACACAGAAAAACATAAGGATAAAAGAAATCGGTGAAGGAATTAAAGAATTTGTAAAGGATAGACGTTTAGAAATATCCTATTCAGAAATCTCTGTGGATGATGCAAGAAACTACCGGGTGTCTTACGATAAATACAAAAGTTTGAAGACTGCACAAAGCTTTAAATTAAAGATAAAGGATGGAGTAAATGAGATCTATAATCTCATGAAGGAACATAGAATAAAGGATCCATTTGCAAGTGTCTACCACAATCAACAATTTAACGAGGAGATCTATGCGAAATAAGGAAATACCAACCTTGATAAAAGGAGGAATATCTGTTGATGACAGAGGGTACGTTATCTTTAACAACGAATTTGAATTCAAGAATATCAAAAGATTTTATATCTTGCATAACTTCAGTAAAGACACGATCCGAGCATTTCACGGTCATCTCAAGGAGTCAAAATATGTAATGGCTGTGTATGGATCGGCTATTATTGCTGCGGCCAAACTGTCCGATATAAAATCACCAGATAAGAATGAAAAAGTATATCGTTTTGTTATTTCAGATAAAGACCCTGCTATTTGCAGAATTCCCGCAGGTTATGCTAATGGTTTCAAGGTATTAGAGGATACAAGTAAGATTTTGTTTTTTTCGACAAACACGCTGGATGAAAGTTTGGATGATGATTATAGGTACCCCTTCGATTATTGGGGCAAGGAAGTCTGGGAAGTTGAAAACAGGTAATAAAATGAAATCGCTTTTGGTTATGGGAGCAAGCGGGATGCTTGGTTCCATGGTTTATCATTATTTGAGTCAGCCTAATCAATTAGAGGTGGCAGGAAGTGTACGCTTTCATTCTGAAGATTTTATCTTTTTCGATGCTTCAGAGAGGGTGTCAGAACAATTGCACTCCTTAAGAGATTTTAACTACATCATTAACTGTATAGGAGTGATAAAACCTTATTGTAAAGATGATGACGCTGTGGGTATCAATAGGGCTATAAAGGTTAATGCGCTCTTTCCCTTTGAGCTCGGAGACTGGGCAGATAGGAACAATGTGAATATTATTCAAATAGCCACTGACTGTGTGTATTCCGGTACACAAAGCAAATATACCGAAGACAGCCCTCACGATGCTTTAGATGCTTACGGAAAAACGAAAAGCTTAGGGGAGTATAAGGGTGGACATTTCCTGAACATCCGATGTTCGATCATTGGGCCAGAAAAAAAGAACAAGGTTAGCTTGCTGGAGTGGTTCTTGAATCAACCGCCAAAATCACAACTAAATGGCTTCAGCCATTACTTGTGGAATGGGGTTACAACTCTTCAATTCGCTGAATTATGCGAGCAAATCATTCTTCAAGACAGATTTGATGATCTAATTACTATATCTCCTGTTCATCATTTTGTACCGAATAATATGGTTAGTAAATATGAGTTGTTAACGATATTTAGGGAAGTTTTTAAAAAGGATTTCTCTATTAGAAAAGTTGATAATGTGGGCCCACCAGTGGATAGAACTTTAGCCTCAAAGTTCAGTTCCCTTAGTGAAATTTTTGGATACGATATATCTATGATTGATGCTGTTACTCGACTAAAACAATACATAGATGAATATCAGGATTGGAGTGGCTAAAAGAAGAATATCAGTTGTGTTGGGTATAAGGCCGGATGTTGTCAGAGCCTCACTTGTGCTAAGGGATCTTGCTGCTAATAAGCACGTAGATTTAAGATTTATTTGGTCCGGCCAACATTATTCTGAGAATCTGAAAGATATATTCTTCAGAGAGCTAAGTGTCCCTATGCCTGATATAGAATTAGGAGTGAAGGGTTCTAATGATGCGGAGATTGTTGCAGGTGTGATAACTTCTCTTTATGAAGTGCTACAAGACGTCAACCCGGAAGCGGCCGTATTTTTGGGCGACACAAACACTGTTATGGGTACAATAGCGGCAGCACAAATGAACATTCCCATAGTCCATATTGAAGGCTGTATGAGATCATATGATTGGAGAATGCCCGAGGAGAAATACCGAATAGTCAGTGATCACTTGTCAGATGTAATCTATGCCTACCTCGATGAGTACAAACAACAGGGTATAGCTGAGGGCCTAAATCCAGATAGCATTATAGTTACTACAAATCCAATTGTGGATGTATTGCAGCATTATTATTTAGGCAAGAAATCCTATTATGATGAAATCGCTAGATCAACTTACTTTTCAGATAGAGGTCTAACTAAAAATGAATTTTATCTGATGACCTGTCATCGCAGGGAAAATGTTGAAATACAGTCTTCATTTAGGAATATCCTTGATTTTATTTCTGAAGTAGATAGAAAAATATATTTCCCTGCTAGCTACCGCACGCAAAAAGCCATTAAGCGCTATGACTATAAGATTCCTGAGAATGTAATTATGGTTGATCCTGTTGGATACACTGAAATGTTAACATTAATGGTTAACTCTCGTGGAGCTATAACCGATTCAGGCACGGTAGTGGAGGAAGCCTGTGTACTTCAAATACCATCTATTCAGCTAAGGAAATCTACCGAGCGACCACAGGTATACGATGTCGGCGCTAGTATTAAATTTGACCCTACTAAAGCACAGAATTATGATTACAGCGCGATCTTCGAGAAGTTTGAAAGCCTTTATGGTAGAACTTGGGAAAATCCGCTTGGGGACGGAAAAGCTTCGGAAAGAATTGTAGATGACCTGTTAGATCGATTGTTTAATAACACATTTGAACGACATAAGCCGGAGAACTATCATTTGGATATTTCGCGGTCTTTTAGGGAAGAAGATATCCTGAATTTTAAACCGCCCCATTTTAGCCCATCGAGTTAGTCTAAAGAGGTTGTCAGATTTCTCAAGAAGTTAGCATAGCATTCTGTGGAGATATATTCCTTGGCGGCAGCTTTTGGAATATATCAACCTCTAGCAAAGGCAATTGCACTGATCAGTGGAAGAAACTTATAAAGGCTGACGTAATATCTGCCAACCTTGAATCGACATTATCACGTGATGGAGATCCAAGAGGAGATAAAAAATCCATTCTTCATTCTCCCCCCGAGTCAATAGAAACCTTAAAAAATCTTGGGATTAATATTGTTAGTCTAAGCAATAACCACATCAATGATTATGGTGATGAGGGGCTGATCAGAACCGTAGAATTGCTTGAAAAGAATAAAATAGACTGTTTTGGGGCAGGTAGAAATATTTCTGAAATAAGACAGCCAAAGATTTTAAATCAAAATGGAACTAAGGTTGCTTTTCTGGGATATACCACTGAAAAAAGGCATGTAAGATCGATCATTGCCAAGGAAAATAAAGCTGGGTGCCTTGAATACAATATTGAGATGATTAGAGAAGATATTTCCAAGGCTAAATCAATATCTGACTTTACTGTCATATCCTTCCATTGGGGTCATGAATACCATGAGTATCCATCGCCATTCCAGGTAGATTTAGCCCACAGGATAATTGATGCCGGAGCGAATTTAATTATCGGCACTCATCCACATATTATTCAGGGTTATGAGGAGTATAAAGGTGCTCTGATCTTCTACAGTCTTGGCAATTTCTTCTTTCCTGATTTTATTCGAAAGGACGGTTTGCATTATTGCTGGCCTGAGAAGAGCAAGTATTCAATTGTGGTTCGCGTTAAAATTTCAATGGGTACTATAGATGAATATGAAATTATCCCGGTCAAGATGATGCATGACCACCGTTTGATGATTTTGGATGGCAATGAAAAGCAGATTATTCTAAACAGGGTGAATGAGATTTCAAGAAGATTGCAAGATAAGGATTACGTTCGTTTCTGGAACAACTATCATAAAAAAATGACAGCAAAACTCTTCCTGAGAGAATCTTTTGTATATATAAAGAATCTAAGAAATATAGCCTTAGCCCGTCCATAATACTCCATCCCAGAGCTCTCATATGAAAATCCTGATGCTTCTACCCTATGCATTTCTTAAGCAGAGTGGTTCTTCCTTGAGCACTTATTATCGAATAAAAGCCCTGGTTGATCTTGGTAATCAGGTGGATGTTTTGGCTTTCCCTTTTGGACAGGCTGTCGATATTGGTAAAGGTAAAATTATTCGATGCGCCAGAGTCCCATTTATTAATAAACTGGAAAGCGGAAGTGTAATTCCAAAGATTCCTCTTAGTTTGAGCATGTTGGTTAAATGTATTCGAATTTTGAAAAACAGTAAATATGACCTACTTTACACCCACGGAACCTCTGGACTAATCGGAATGTTTATGAAAGCATTCTATAAACTACCCTTGATCCAGGAAATGCATGGGCTCTGGGAGTATGAAATAATAAAATGGAATTTCTACCCTAATAAAATAGTCTCTTGGTTTGCCGCATTGCTTGAAAACTTAATCATTAGAAATTCAGATGCGATCGTAACCACGTGTAGAAACATAACCGACAAGGTAATAAAGGTTTCCAAAGGGAAGTCTATTTTTACTATAGAAAACGCAGCAGAAGAAATAAATTCGAATCATAATAAAGTGAATATTCGTAAATTGAGAGAAAAATATGGGATCAATAATCAAAAAATAATTATGTATACCGGGTCTTTTTTAAAAATACAGAATATAGACTGGTTAATTGAATGTTCGGCAAGTCTTACTAAAACTGAAAAAAATGTTATGTGCTTTCTTATTGGTGGTTCTCATGATCAAGTAATTGAGACGCAAAGAGCTGTAGCCTTAAGGGGACTAAGTGATCATTTCATCATTTTAGAGAGTAGGTCAAAAGAGGAAGTCGTACACTTATTGAATTTGACAGATATATTGGTATCCCCCAGAACCATAGGCATAGAAATCCCTCTAAAAATCATAACCTATCTACAATCAGGGAAAGCAATTGTTGCAACAAATTGTCCAATACACAGCCAGATACTTAATGACAAAGTAGCTTTATTAACGGAACCTAATATTGATGGTTTTTTAAGAGGTATTCAGGAATTATTACACAATGAAGAAATGAGATTGAGACTGGGGATCAATGCAAAAAAAACTTACATGAAAATGTATAGCTATAAAGCCTATAAAAATAAGATGGAGAATCTCTGCCTTTACTTAATGAAAGGTAGTGTTAAGTTAAATACAAGTTAAGGCCACGAAATGCGAAATTAGTCTTTAATTCGGATGATTCATTCCCCCATTTTTCCCCCAAGTATCTACCAAACTAAATAGTTTATCATATGCTCTTTATCACAGGTGCCACTGGTTTTACTGGAAGCCACTTAATTAGAGAGGTAAGGCATCAGGGAATAAAAGATGTTAAGTGTTTAATAAGAAACATCAAAAGAGGACCAGAGCATTCCCCCCGATTTGACCTCTTAGAAGGTGATTTAGAATCCTTTCATTTATTAAATAATCCGCTTAAAGATGTTAGAACAATAATCCACCTTGCCGCTTCCATAAAATCAGATGAGACGACGATATACAATACCAATATTATTGGAACAAGATCCCTCATTGATGAGGCAATTAAAGCAGGGGTTGAAAAAGGAATATTCATAAGTACGGATAGTGTTAGGCGTGATTTTAGAGGTTCTTATGAAAACTCAAAATTAGAGGGCGAAGAAATTATAATAAACAGTGGGATAAAATATACGATCCTAAGGCCAGGAATGGTTTATGGTCCTGGTGATTCCGGATTCATCGGCACTCTTATAAAATATGTTCAAAAATATCCTGTTATCCCTGTTATAGGCAATGGCAATTACAAAAAACAGCCAATCTATGTGTTGGATCTAATTAACGCAATCCTTTCTTTAATTAACAATTCTTCGACTGATAAAAAAATATATGAACTTGGCGGAAGCACAGCGGTCAGCTTTAATGAAATGATAGATACAATATGTAGCATCCTTAACAAAAGGAGAATTAAATTACATATTCCCAAAAGCATTCTGCTGGTTTCGGTGAAGTTGGCAAACTTATTAATGCCAAGCATGAGGTTTTCTGATTTGAAGGTAAGACACGCCTGCAGAGATTCTATTATAGATTACAGGGAAGCCAGCCGTGATTTTGGGTTTTCTCCTTTGAGCTTCGCACAGGGTCTGAAAAATACGTTGGCCGAGCGAAAAAAATGAAAGGCAGGGTGCTCATCACAACCGGACTCCAGCGAAAAACTTTAGCAGCGGCAACCAATCTAAAAAAGAGAGGACTTGAGGTAACAGTCGGCGATTCATCTATCTTGGCCCCTGCCCTCTGGTCAAAATATTGTGATAAACGTCTTATTTACCCTTCATCAAGATACAAACCCATTGAGTTTGTAGATTGTCTTTTGGCAGAGGTTAAAAAAACAAAATATGATCTTCTGTTACCGGCCAGCGAAGCTGAAATCTATTTGGTTTCTAAATATAAACATGAGTTTGAAGAATATACTAATGTAGCCGCTGTAGATTTTGATCTACTTATGCTTGCCAGAGACAAGGCGGAAACAATGAAGGCTGCTATGAATTGCGGAATACCCTGTCCACATACGTATATATTTGAAACTCTGGAGCAGTTGGAAGAAATCAAAGATGACATCGAACCCCCGGTCGTTATCAAACCCCGCATTGCAAGCGGGGGCCGTGGGTTGGCTATAGTTCATGACAAGACAAAGATAGTTTCTGAATATCACAAGACACACATCAATTATCCATTTCCAATTATCCAGGAATACATACCGTCTAATGAGTATGGTTCAGTAACCAACTGTATCCTTGACAAATCTGGTAAATTGATAACAGCTTTTAGTTACCGGAGGATAAGAGAATTCCCTGTGAAGGCTGGGGCAAGCACTTTTGTGGAAAGTGTCCGACGTCCTGAGCAGGAAGAGATTGCATATAGGTTTCTTAAATCCATTGGTTGGTACGGACTGGGCATGCTGGAATTCAGAATTGATTCCCGTGATGGCAAACCCAAAATAATAGAGCTAAATGAAAGGTTAAACGCATCCACAAAGTTGTCTATTCTTTCCGGGGTGGAAATTCCGTTTTTGCTATACCAACTATTTGTACACAGCGAGGTAGAGCCGGTTACAGAATACAAAGTGGGTATGAGATGCCGCTGGTTGTGGCCTGGGGATGTGCTTCATTTTTTAACAAATCCTGATCGATTCCGGTTAGAGACCAGTTTTTTCCATTTCTTTGACAAAGATACCAGGTATGAGTTTTTAAATTTGGATGACCCATTACCAGCAATAGCCTGGACACTGTGGATGTTATCAAACTTATTCAATGTTACAATACTGAAGGACTTCATTTTTCGACGATATTCCAAAAGGTGAGTGACAATAGAAACGCCTTTGAACTCGGCTGTTGACAAACTTGCTATAATCTATGCGACCGGCTTATTTGTCGGTCATATTAAAAGGTTTGCCCAAAGCATTGCCTCGCTTTTGACCCTGATTTTTTTCTATTTTGTAAGGGAATATTTTCCTTTCAATAACAATCTATTTTTCCTTTTATTTCTTTTAATGACCACTGTTCTGGCGATCCCTGCTGCAGGCCGCACAGAAGTCATTTATAAACAGAAGGATTCAAGAAAAATTGTCATCGATGATATCATCGGGACTTTCATTGTAGTTTTTGGTTTTTGTAATCTAAGTCTATTTTTTATGGCAGTGGGTTTTGTTCTTTTTAGAGTTTACGATAACTTGAATGTTTTTCCCATAAACAAGATAGAGAAACTACCCAGGGGCTGGGGGGTAGTAATGGATGATGTGGTTGCAGGCTTAATGGCTAATCTTTCCATAAGGTTTTTAATGTGGATATTTCCAATATCCTAACCGTTGACCTTGAAGACTGGTATCAAGTCCATAGCCTGCGTCATATTGTCAACTTCCAAGATTGGGATAAGTACGAAGACAGAGTAGAAATTGGTGCTAATAAACTTTTAAGTATACTTAACGAATACAATACCAAAGCAACTTTTTTTGTGCTTGGCTGGGTAGCGGAGAAATATCCCGAACTCATTAGATCAATCCATTCGGAAGGCCATGAAATAGCCTCTCATGGTTATGCCCACAAATTGATTTATGAGCAAGGGCCTAAAGAATTTGAAAAGGATCTAAAAAGATCAATAGAAATATTAGAAACTATTACATCCAAGAAAGTTGAAGGCTACAGGGCGCCATCGTGGTCTATTGTTAGAGAAACATTGTGGGCTCTGGATGTCTTGGCTGAAAACGGCATAAAATATGACTCAAGTATTTACCCAACTGCTAATTATCAGTTTGGCCTTCCTGATGCAAATAGATACCCAGGTATCATAGATACCCCTTCAGGACATAAGCTGCTGGAAATTCCTCCTTCAATCTGTAAGTTTTTGAGAAAATCAGTGCCTGTTGCCGGCGGTTTTCCCCTTCGGGCCTATCCATATTGGTTCACCAAATATCAGATAAAGAAACTGAACAAAGATAACCTAAGGGCAGTTGTATACCTTCACCCCTGGGAACTGGATACGGCACATCCTAAAATCAAACTCCCACTAAAGAATAGAATTATTCATTACTTCAGATTGGGTAAGATGGAAACAAATATTAGAAATCTACTGAATAGTTTCAGGTTTGCTTCCATAGAAAGTATTTTTTTAAGAAAAGAAAATGTTTAAATTTGTAACCAATAGACGAATCATAGATATTTCAGCCTTAATGATATCTGCTGTTATTATCTGGTTTCTTTATTTCGCAACGAATTTTAATGGTATCCCGATTGGGCATTCTGACGCGATGAATTATGGTCAGATTGCCAGGAACATAGTTAAGGGAGAAGGTTTTACTGTTAATGAGATAGTTCCCAGAAAGCTGTTGTATGTTTCTGATAAAAGTGAATACTTCAAGTCCATTATAGCACCACCACTTCACCCGCTGGTGATTTCATTATTTTTTTTCTTGTTCGGAATTTCCGATACTACTTTAATACTTTCCTCAGCACTGTTTTTTATTTTAGTGGTTCCGCAGCTTTATTTGCTTACCAACGATTTGTACAACCGAAAAATAGCGCTTGTGGTATCCGGGCTTTATATCATTAGTCTCCAACTCCTATGGTATACATTATCAGGTCAGACGGAGTCACTTTATGTATTTCTTTTAGTGGCTGGTTTTTATGCTGTTTATAAGAGTAAAGAACCATGGCATTTCTTGATCGTTGGAGCAATCCTGGGTTTATCCTGGCTTACCAGGGTAAATACAATTTTTTTTATTATCCCATTTGGTGTTTATGCCTACCTTAGTTTCCCTGAAAAACGACTGCGAAATATTACATTACTCCTCGCAGGCTTCATCATAATCGGGTCCCCCATATTTTACAGAAACTACCATTATTTTGGAGATCCTATTTTAGGATGGTACGGCTCGGCGGCTGCGTGGGGGACGGAATTTAACCAGCAGCCACTTGTTAAAACCTCTATTGGTACATCGGTAAACGTAATCTTCGATCAACCTTTAAGATTTATCACCAAGTACTTCTCAAATTTAACCTCCTATTATTTTGGGTTTTTAAAATTTACAAAACCTCTGATCATGGCATTCTTTATCGTTAGTCTATTCAGGTGGTCTTTTGACGAAAGAGTAAATAAATTTAAGATTCTTTTTTTAGGTTCTTTTTTATTTCAACTGTTAATTTTGTGTGCCTATGGGGAATCAAGTCGAATCAGGTATTTCCACATATTCATTCCCTTGATTATCATCTTTGCAACGGAAGCTTTTTTCTTTGTGTATGAAAAATTCGATATCAAACAAGGCGCTGTTAAGGTTCTAATTCCCATCGTATTGGTGTCTTTCCTTGCAGCTCCTTTGATCGGCGTTACAGCTCCTTGGAAAACTTCTAAGTCTGATAATCGTACGAATTATTCTTGGATAGGGCGGTTCCTCAAAGAAAATACCAATGAAAATGAAATTATTATGTCTAATACCAGTAGTGCTGTTGGCTGGTATGGCGATAGAAAGGCAATCAATTTACCAGCCTCATTTGCAACCGTTGAAGCTATCAATAAAAACTATTTGAAAATAGACGGTATATTATTATTATCCTCGCAAAATGAGAAAGTCAGAGATTATTTAGAAGAGTTGTCAAATGAATGGAAATATATTCATAAGAAGTCACCACCAAATTATGGTGGTTATTCACTCGTAAAGAAATTTTACGTTGGAAGCATTAAGACGGTTTTATACAAAAATATCAAATGAAAAAGGTCATTGTTACTGAGGGTTTGACAAAGAAAGTAGATTGGGATTTTTTTGTGATTTCCATTTAGTCTTAATGAGCATTCTAAAAAACAGTATAATCACCTTCTTAGTGAATATCATTGGATTTCTTTTGGGGATTTTTACCAGTATCCTTGTATCTAGAATTTTAGGACCTTCAGATCGTGGTGTTTATTTCATGGTTGCGGCAGTAAATTTCATGTTAGTTAATATCGGAAATCTGGGGATTGGTAATGCCAATTCGTATTTATTGGCAAAAAAAAAATATTCGCTTAGTGAAGTGAATGCAAATTCTTTGATCATGGCAGTTATCTTAGGAATTGCAATTACGTTAGTATATGTGATGTTTCACAACCCATTGAATACTTATGTTTTGAAGGGCATAGACCATAGATATGTATTGGTTGCCATATTGCTGGTTCCTTTTACTCTTTATTCCCAGTTCTGGTCAGCCATGTTGGTAGGGTTGAACCAGATTATATTACTCAACAAATTTAATATTATTTTTTCGATGTGTAATGTAGTCCTGACAATACTGGTCTTGGTAATTCTTAAATTAGGTATTACAGGAATGATTCTTTTGATGATATTAACGGCAATAATATCCGCTGTTGTCCGTTTGTTTATCATTAAGAGACAGACAAGCATTAAGTTCTTATTTAAACTACGTTTATTTAAAGAGGCTCTTAGTTTTGCTCTGAGAGGTCATATTGGTTCCATGTTTGGTGTAATATGGAACAAATTAGATTTTTTCATTGTTAATTCTTATATAGGAATTGCCTCAGTTGGACAGTATTCATTGTCGAGAGGGATTGCTGAAAAAGTCAATTTTATTAGCACACCATTAATGACGGCTATAAACCCCAGAATCACTGGTGATGCCCGCGAGGATTCAAAAAGACTTACAATGCAGGCAACAAGACATACCATATTTATTATGGTGTTAATTATCATCGCCGGTCTGATAAGTGCAAAGTGGCTAATTCCATTTCTATATGGTGAAGAATACTACCCCGCAGTAAAACCATTTATGCTGGTAATTATAGGCACTGCGGTGCTGAGGATTGGTTTGTTTGTTTCACATTATATCTTAGGACAACTTGGGAAGCCTGAATGGAACTCAGCATTGGCCCTAATAGCTCCTACAATAGCTATCCCACTAGCATTTATTCTTATACCCAAAATAGGGATTATAGGTGCTGCAATATCATTTACAGCCGCCTGTATAATAGATGTATTTGCTAGCTTTGTTGTCTTCGCAAAAATAACAAAATGCAAGTTAAGGGATACATTAATCATTAAGCTTAGCGATTTTAAAGTATACCACAATTTGGTTTTACAAGTAAAATCGCTTCTCTTAGATTTACCCCGTCACAACTCCTCAATAATAGTTCATTAGGCAAGGTCTTTAATAAAAAATGAAAGCCGTTGTTCTTATGGCAATAAAAGATGTTAAGGTATGAGAAGACCATTAAGACTATGTTATATCGGGTGGGGTCATAGTGTTCACACTCAAAGATGGCTGAGATGGTTTTCTAATCGTGGCCATGAAGTTTTTCTAATTACTAATTATCCTGCAAAAATGGCCGGAATCACCGAATATGATATAAGTCATAAAGGAACTTATACAGCGAGCAGACTAAAGAGATATCCTAAATTAGAATTCAATGTCTATTATATTAATCGTCTAAAGAACGTATTTAAAGTCAGAAAGTTAGTTCAACAGATAAATCCCGATATTTTACACTTGCATACGCTGATATATCCATCCTATTTGGGGCTTTTTACAGGCTTTAACTCATTGGTTATCTCTTTTTGGAATGGGGATATTATTTGGACAAGTGAAGGGTCAGGGTCGATGTTTCGTTCGCTGATTATAAAATATGGAGTTAAAAAAGCCAAACTAATAACTGTTGATTCAAATGAAATGAAAGATATGTGCTTGAAATGGGATGATTCTGATAGCAAGGTCGAAATTATACAATTTGGAGTAGATTTAAATATATTCAATCCAGACATCGAAACGCAGGTGTTGAGGGCAAAATTGAACATCGGAAATAACTCTCCGGTAGTTTTAAGTACTCGAAGTTTGGGAAAGATATGCAATATAGATATTATTATCAAAAGCATTCCTTTGGTATTAGAAGGTATTCCCAGTGCAAAGTTCTTGTTCACCTGGCATGCTGGGAGTGAAGATGAGTATAATGAACTTTTTGAACTAGCGAAGGACTTAAATATCATTAATTCAGTACGTTTTGTAGGTCATCTACAAAACCACAATGATTTGGCTCAATATTATGCATTAGGTGATGTGCACATCAGCATCCCTTCTCATGATACAACACCTGTATCTTTATTAGAGGCTATGGCTGGAGGTACAGCTCCTGTGGTTGGAGATCTTCCCTCTGTTAAAGAATGGATCAAAGATAGTTACAATGGATATATAGTCCCTTTGAAAGACGTTAAAAAAACCGCTGAGGCCATTACTGGCTTATTAAAACGTGAACCTAAAAGAAAACTATTTTCCAAACGAAACATAGAAATTGTCAGAGAGAAGGCTGATTATGACAAGGAGATGATGAAGATGGAGGAACTGTATTTTAGCCTGCTAACAGATAGAGATTGTAAATAGAAGGTTATTGTAGATTGGAAATGATTGATATTTACTATTTTTGATGGACTGATGGCAGGGTATTCGGACGTTAATAAAATGGCATAATCTTTCAACGGTGGCGGAAAAGTATGAGTCTGAAGTTATCAATAGCGAATGGCATCGCATCAGTTGTAGATTACGCGCTACGTGTTGGTGGTGCAAGACTACACCGCCATGTGGTGCAAACGATGTTTTCCCGCCTTCCGCAAACTCTGCTGGCAGATTATGACCTGGACAATCTCGAAGTTGCGATGTTATTGCCGTCTTATGTCCAACCTGATCCTTCGGATCGACTAATGGTGGAGCGGATATTTGCCGCCTTTCAAAAAGCTAAGTTGGATCAGAAAGAGAAGAGCGAGATATTCATGCCGTCAAGTCTATGGGAGAAACACCTTGATGCATCCTATCCAAGCTATCCGGATACAGACATTGATAGATTTCACTTCTTTCTTTCAAATTTTGGGTCTCTTGATACGTATACTGGCATTAATTTTTCAACCCTGGTCCGTGAATATGCGAAAACAGCTAAATCCCGCAAACATTTTGAAAAGATGGTCATTGGGCTAAAGGTTGCCTGGTGGCTCAGGTTCGAAAGCAATGGCCGTGATCTTTCGGCTCTCAGCATTCCACAACACGGGAACCAGTGCGGAGCAACTGTAAACAATAATTTTATTGGCTTTGATTCGGTTTTGAACGAATTCTATGGGCGGATGATCTCAAATTTTCTTAAAAAAGACAGACCTGTTGTGGGAGAGATTGGCGCGGGATATGGTATATTGTTTTTCTTTATATCGAGAGCCCTTTCGGATTACTGCTATTTGGATTTCGATCTTCCGGAAACCCTGTGTTGTGCAACATATTACTTGATGAAAAGCTTTCCTCACAGGAAATTCCTTCTGTATGGAGAGAGCGAGCTGAATGAAAAGGTTATGAAAGAATACGACTTTATCTTTATGCCCTCATACGCTATTAAAGACCTTCCAGATGACTCAGTTGATATATTTATCAATATGAGCAGTTTGGGCGAGATAAAACCGCAGGCCTGCAAAATGTTCATAGGTGAAATATGTCGAACGGCGCATGCCTTCTGGCACATGAATCACGAATATAGAAGGAATGTATTTGAAGACAGCACCACGTCCCTACTTAATGGTGAATACCCTGTACCAGATGAAAAATTCGACCTTGTAATAAGATATATTGATGCCCTTAACGCTGCTTATAAGGGTATCTTTGATAGGGGTTATGACATTTACGGCTATTACTATACGAGAAAATAGGCCATGGATCTTTGGGTGCATGTGAAGGGCCTAAGCCTGATTTTAGGCACTGCCTTCCAGAACACTTTACCGCCGATGAATCCCTTTTTTCATCTACACACCAGTGAATGCAACTTATTCTTTCTCAAAATAAAAAATGAAAAAGACCTTAATAATAGCTGAGGATGCCCCCCCTGTTAATAACGGAGCAGCAAATCGATTAGTAAGTTGGTTTAGCTATTTCCCGCAAGGAAGTTACTGCCTTATTATGCCAAAGATCAAGCATGATTATTCGCCGGTTAATCACTCAAGAATTGAAAAGGGGTATTATTTGAAGTGCAAATATTACTATTTGCCCTTTCCTGACTGGCATGGAAGCATATCCCGCTATATGGGTATTATAATAAGACTAATCCATTTCTGTATCCTGCCTTATTCAATTATTAAGGGTATGATTATTGTAAAAAAAGAGAACATATCTAATATCTTTGTGACGTCAGGATATGGTTATTATTTCATTTTGGCGTATTATTTAAAAAAACTTACAAAGACACCTTATTCTGTCTATATGTTTGATCTTTGGACCAAAGAAATTGCTGCAAGTAGAATTCATAGGGTATTGATAAAATTATTTGAAAAAAGAATATTTACATCGGCAAAGAATGTGTTTGTCATGAGCGAACCGCTTAAAGAATACTATGAAAGAAAATTTAGCATATCACCCGTTGTTATTTCCCACTCCGTTGATCTAACCAAATATAGTTCTCTGGATACCAAAAAGTCTGTTGATACATTTCCTGAAGGGGATTTTAGAGAGATAGTTTTTACAGGCATGATTAACTCGGCACAAAGGGATGCGATAAGGAATATGGTAGACGCCTTAAAGCTTCCCGGAATGGAAAATATAAAACTAATTCTTTATACACGTGCAGATGTTGATTTGCTGAAACAGACGGGGATTAGTGGAGAAAATGTAATATTAAGATATGCACTGCCAGAAGAGATTCCCATAATACAAAAGAAGGCTGATATCCTTTTTCTGCCTCTGGCATTTAATTCATCAATGCCAACCTTAATCAAAACAGCCATGCCAGGTAAATTGCCAGAATATTTAGCGGCCGGAAGACCCATTTTGGTCCATGCGCCTAAAGGATGCTTTATTTCAGGGTATGCCAAGGATAAAGATTTTGCAGTCGTGGTTGATAGACCGGATAGATTCCTGTTAAAAGAAGCGATCCTAAATATTCTCAATAATCCTGCTATTCAAAATAGAATTATTGGAAATGCATTATTTACTGCTAAGCTTCATGATTCAGAGACTATCTCTGTCAGGATGCAACAGTATTTGGAAAAGGAATAAAGGGGCATAATCATGGAAAAAATAAAAATAGCATATTTCCATCACGTTACCGACATTAGCGGTGGTGAAATTATGCTCGTGGAATTACTCCGGAACCTCAATAAAGAGATTTTTGAACCAATAGTTATTCTTCCGGATCGAGGAGAGCTATATCAGAGGATTAGAGAGCTTGGTATAGAAACAATAGCAATAAATTTTAGGCCTTTAAGAAAGAAAAACCCTCTTCCATTTTTTCAAACCATCATTGAGCTTTATAGAATAATAAAAATGGAAACAAAGGTTGATATAATCAGTCCTGATACTTATAACTTGAATAGGTATACAGTTATTGTAAGTAAGTTAGCTGGCATCCCTTGCATTTGCCATGTTAATTTAGTTGTTCAGGCTAGAGAAGTAATATCAAATTTCTTATTAAAATGGGTGGATATAATAATTCCAGCATCAAGGGCCGTTGCTAATTCACTTGTAAACTATGGAATTCCTGAATCTAAAATTCATACTATCCATCCCAGTATTGATGTGGCTAAATTTCGCCGTGAACCTGATATTGGAAAATCTTTGAGGCGGGAATTTAGCATAAAAGACAGTGACTATTTAGTTGGTATAGTAGGAATGATTCATCCCCAGAAGGGGCATCATATATTGATTGATGCTATAGATAGAGTTAATAAACTAATAAATAAAGAGGTCTATCTTTTGATAGTTGGGTATGATGATGGATCTCAAAGTCATTGGACTAACAAAGAGTATATTAAATATTTAAAAGAAAAGATAAAAGAAAAAAAGGCAGAAGATCAAATTTTCTTTGCAGGATTTCGCAAAAATATGAGCATTGTATATAATGCTTTGGATTTATTAGTTGTTCCAAGTATCTGTGAAGACGCCTGCCCCATTGTTCAACTTGAGGCAATGGCAACAGAAACACCTGTTATTGCAACAAATGTTGGAGGTATTCCTGAGGTTAATGAACATAATAAGACAGGTGTCCTGGTTAAGCCAAATGATCCCGTAGGACTTTGTAATGCTGTTTTAGATCTCAAGGATAATAAAACTAAAGTGCGAAGAATAACTGCTAATGCCAGGAAAAGGATCGAGTCTCAATTCAATGTAAAAAAAAAGACGCTTGAGCATGAAGATTTGTACTGGAAGTTGATTCGACGAAAATTGAATTAAGTATCTTTTTCATAACAAAATAGCATTCTTTCTGTATTCAATGCCGGATACACGTGATATGACTAAATGCAATTTGTGTGGTTCTGGAGCTTCTAAAAAAATGTATGTTTTTAATTATTCAGCTTTTAGAATAAATGCGCCTTTTAATGTTGTCCAATGTAAAAATTGTGGATTTATATACAATAGCCCAAGACTATCTGAAGAAAAGCTATGTGCGTTATATAATAAAGAGTACTATGTTTTTGACGAAGCCAGGGACCAATATTATTGGGAAAATGCTATATATGATTATTTGACCAAGATAAAGAGATTTGAAGATTCATCTAAGAATAAGATTTTGGAAATAGGCTGTTCTAAGGGATTCTTGTTAAAGATTGCAAAAGATAATGGCTGGGAAGTTTGTGGAGTTGAAATATCACCATATGCTTCTAAATATGCAAGGGAAACATTCGGGCTTAATGTTGTTACAGGTACTTTTGAAAGGGCTCAACTCGGTAATAAGAAATTCGATTTAATCATCGCACTTGACCTTATCGAACACGTCGTAAGCCCAAAAGACTTAGTAAGAACATGCATGACTAAATTAAAAAATGACGGTGTATTAATTTTAGAAACACCTAATTTTGGAAGTATTTACCGGAGAATTACTAAGCGAAATTGGGTAGGTTTTAATCCTTTTCATATTTACTACTTTACTCCACGAACACTTTCTGAAATGGCAGAGAATTGTGGGTTCCGAATATCGAGGCTTGAGACCTCTAATGAGAAATTCCTTAAGAAGAAATATTTTCAATCATACATTAAGTCTTATGTTAGGGGATTATTGTTGCCAGCAGATTTTTTGAGGACTAATGAGAATTTTTCAGTTGATAAATCCATTAAATCTAATCCTAGAAAAATTGTAAATAATAGTAAGAAAACTGTCTTTAACCCTTTACTTGATTCTATAATTAAATTCACCTCCCCTTTAGTAGAAAAAGCACTTCTAGCCGACCAATTAGTAGTCCATCTGATCAAGAAGTAAGAACTTTTAATTCCCATTTGATTCTGAAATATTTGGAAATAATTGTAAGAGAATTTCTGTTATGCATCATAAGGGCAATTGTTTCACCTGTATTCTACTTTCGGAGAGAGAATTTTAAGAAAACTAAAATAAAAGGAATATTGATAAATGTCATAAAGGCTCCGGGTCTGGGTAATATGATTCTTCTTTCTCCGCTTCTTAATAATTTAAAAAGGTATTTCCCAAATGCTGAAGTTTTTCTTTTGATATCATCAGATAGAAGCAAGAGATATTTAGACTCATTGGGTTTCATCGAAAAAGTAGTTGTTGCACCACAATTGAAGAATTGTAGTGTTTTGGAAGGTATTAGATTTTATAAAAAGATTATAATTCCTTTAAAAATTGATTTTTCTATCGGAACCTATCTTCAAACACAATATTGGTTTTCCATCTGGAATTTCTTTTCAGGTGCCAAATACCGATTGGGTTATTATTCGAAAAGGAAAGGAGTGTTTGATACGTTCAGTGTAAAAGCAGAACTAAATAATCACGAGGTTGATAATCATCTAAATGCCCTTCGATCTTTAGGTGTTAGGGAGTTGGTCGAGGAGCCCATTTTTCACGTCGCAGAGAAAGACATTCAATACGCTCAAAACTTATTGTCTAGTCATTACCTCGGGTCTAGGGATAAACTGGTCGTCATGCACCCTGGTGCTGCGGGAGGGTGGTTAGGTCTAAAGAAATGGCCGGTGGAGAGGTTTATTGATGTTGCTAAGAGGCTACACGAGGAGCAGATATGCAAGGTGGTTTTCTTATGTGGACCGGATGACAAAGTTGAAGCAAATGCAATCAGATCAGCTAATCAACCGTATCTATTACTTTTTGATAGCCTTGATCTAGGAGTATTGGGAGCAGTAATCTCGATGTGCGATGTTTTCCTTAGTAATGACAATGGGCCTATGCATATCGCTGTTGCCTTGAAAAGGCCAATAGTTGGCATTTTTGGGCCGACTTTGCCACAAAAAAATGGGCCTTGGCTTGTGAAGCATAAGGTAATAACGGCTAATCTACCTTGTCAGCCGTGTTATGACTTAATTAATCCCATCACTTGCAACCAAGAAGTGCAATTCAATTGTTTGCTTTCCGTAAAAGTTGAGGATGTGTACAACACTGTTTGTGATTTTCTAAGGGATTGATCAATGAAGATTATGATGGTCTGTGGAACCTTCCTTCCTAAAATAGGGGGAATAGAGGTTATGGCCCTTGAGTTGGCAAAGTATTTTACTAACCAAGGCCACAAAGTTGCAGTGGTTACCGGTACGCCTTTGGATGGTTCTCACGATAACTTTCCCTTTGAAGTCTATCGTATTTTGAATGATAAGGCGTTTAGAGATGTATTTGTTTTTAGAAAAATTATTAATGAATTTAATCCGGACATTATATATGCAAATGACTTGCTCCACATTTTACCCCTTGTTTGGATAAAGGCGAAATTGGGATTGGAGGTTGTTTTTCGGACTGCTGGAAATGATATAGAAGGAGCTTGGTTTAACTTCATAAGAAGTCCTGTAGTCGTTCGCAGGAGGGTACTGCTGCAATTGTTAAAAAAAGCAGATGGGATTATTACCAATAGCGAATATACCTCTGGCATATTAAGTAAATATCAAATAAAGAATAACAACATTTTTAAGGTTGTAGGGGGTGTTGATATCGAAAAATTCAGACCTTCTGAGAACCTTGAAGAACTCACACGAGAAACCGGCTATTGCATTGAAGATATAATACTCCTTTCAGTGGCACGTTTGCTCAAGGTTAAAGGCATTGAGATAACTATTAGGGCGGTAGAGCGACTTATATCAAGGTACCCAAATATTAGATATCTGATTGTCGGTCATGGACCGAGTTTCGATAGGATCCGTCGCATTATAAAGGACCTTAATCTAAAAGAGCATGTAATATTAAATGGTAGCATTCCATATGACTATATTGAAAAATATTTCAAGATTTGTGATATATATGTACTTACTCCTATACTTTATGAGGATAAAGGTCGTTTTTCAAAGTCCATTCATATAGAGACCATGGGACGAGGATATTGCCAGGCATCAGCCTGTGGTAAGCCGTGTGTAGGTTCGAGAGTCGGTGGTGTCCCTGAGGTAGTTTTGGATGGAGTAAATGGTATCCTGGTTCAACCTGATGATGTTGAAGGAACAACAACTGCTATTGAAAAGTTAATTTGTGAGCCAGAGTACCGTCAAAAGCTCGGAGAAGGCGGTCTGAGATTGAGTCATGAATTATTCTCTTGGGATGTAGTAGGGAAAAGAATTGAGAAAATCCTTTTATCAATGTGAGCCTGGTTAATAAATTTTGATATACACCAATTTTAAAAAATCGGACTTTTTACTTATTGAGCTTCATTTTTTTGAAAGATTCCGATCATCAACTGAAAACTCATGCAATACAAAAATATAGGTTGAAATCAGATCGTTAAATGAAGCTACCTCTATAGTACTCCCCAAAAACTGGACAAGGGAATAAGGTGGATGTTAGCCTGCCATACCAAGAAGGAGGCATGCTATGGTCCGAAACATGCGGAGGGGCCACAATGGGGCTTTTAAGGCCAAAGTAGCCCTGGAAGCCATTAAAGGAGAAAAGACACTCGCCCAGCTTTCCAGTGAATTTGGGGTCCATGCGAATCAAATTGGTCTATGGCGTAAGCAGCTCATTAAAGAACTGCCGAGCCTGTTTTCCGATCGACGTAAGAAGCGAGATAAGCAACAAGATGCTTTGATCTCAGAACTGTATCGTCAAATCGGCCAGCTCAAAGTGGAGGGAGACTGGCTCAAAAAAAAGTCCCACATGCTCCAGTAGAAGAGAGGCGAAAATTGATTAATCCAGCACATAGTATGATTCCCATTAGTAGACAGTGTGAGCTGTTAGGCTTGGCCCGATCCTCGTATTACTATCACTCGCAGAAGGATGACAGTTATAATCTGTACTTGATGAACCTGATCGATGAGCAATTCACGAAAACGTCCTTTTATGGGGTTGCGCGGATGACGGCCTGGTTACAACGTCAGGGACTGAAGGTGAACCATAAGCGGGTACGTCGATTAATGCGCCTTATGGGACTGGAGGGCGTGTATCCGAAGCCACGGCTAAGCCTTTCTGATCAGAGCCATAAGAAATATCCTTATCTTCTGAGTACCCTGGTCATTGATCACCCAGATCAGGTCTGGTGTGCGGATATCACCTATATCCGCATGCTCCATGGATTCGTCTATCTCGTGGCCATTATGGACTGGTACAGCCGCGTTGTTCTGGCCTGGGAGATCTCAACTACCCTGGATACTCCATTCTGTCTCTCGGCCCTGGAAAAGGCCCTAGAGTTATCCACACCCGAGATCTTCAATACCGATCAGGGCAGTCAGTTTACGAGCCGTGAGTTTACCGGGCGGCTGGAGAAAGGGGAGATCCTGATTAGCATGGACGGTCGTGGCCGGGTCTACGATAATATCTTTGTCGAGCGTCTCTGGAGGTCCGTCAAATATGAGGAGGTCTATCTCCACCACTACCAGACGGTCTCCGAGGCTCGTAATGGCCTAGCCAAGTACTTCCTGTTCTACAATATGGAGCGACTTCATGAGTCCCTGGGGTATCAGCCCCCTTATGAGATTTATGTCAAAGATCGATTAAACATTAACCCAGTGCAGGCTTCAACTATACACCTTGTACAGCCCTATTTTTTGTCTTGACTATGGGGAGTACCTCACTCTTTTAAAACCTATTTTGTTACTTTAGATAATTTATATTATGAAACTTCTGTTCTTTGGCGATCAATGGGACGATATGTGGCGCAGGAGGCAGCAGATCGCCTGGAGGCTGGCAAATAGGGGTATTTTCACTCGGATTCTTTATGTAGAACTTCCCTTGACCCTTGTGTCCTTCGTGAAGTTCCTCCTTCGAACGGCCGACAGGGACGCAGTTAAGCGGTGGAAGAGGGTGCTCCGGAATCGATCACTGTTATTTTCTCCGGGGGAGAATCTGACTGTCGTTACACCGGTTACGATTCTGCCATGGTCATTCTTGGGGACATTAAACCGGATCGAAGTTTTTCTCCGAGGATTGATTACAGTCCGAATGATCAAAGGCCTTCTCGGCGGTATCTCTTCACCCGTCGTTTGGGTCAGTTACCCCCTAGTTCCGGTTAATCTGATCCACTGGCTTGGGCCGTCGATCCTCTGGTACGATGACACTGAGGACTTTGCCGGTCAAGGTGTGTTCCCCGAGAAAGTTAATGAACTGATCCGTTCGAACCTCTTATGGTACCTTGACAATGCAACGATGGTGAGTACCACCGGCAAGGAGCGATGCAGACTCTTTTCCGGAATAAGGGGTGAGATCCACCACATCCCCAATGGGGTAAATGTTGAACTCTTCCGTGGGGATTGCCCCGAACCACCCTGTGATATTGAAAAAATCCCAGAGCCACGAATAGTCTTCGTCGGAATGCTCAATGAACGTCTTGACTGGGATCTGTTAAGAAGGGCGGCTCTATCACGACCCGATTGGTCTTTCATCTTGATCGGTCCCCAAATACAGACATTGAAATTAGAGCGGAGGTTTAATGATTCCCCCAATATCCATATGATAGGAGTCAAGCCATACGAGGAACTACCTGCCTACCTCCGTAACTGCCAGGTAGGATTTTCATTCTACCTGGACGATCCAGCCAATCGCTCAAGGAACCCTCAGAAAGCGTTCTTGTACTTGGCAGCTGGAATACCGCTTGTCTCGACATTGCCAGTAGACGGAATCCCCAAGGAGTTGTCCCGGGCTATCACCTATACTCCAACCCGTAATGAATTTGTACGAGCAGTCGAGATGTACTCACTAAACGGAGCACTCATTCCCCGGGAGACCATGAATATAGTGGGATGGGATGAGAGGGTTTCAAGAATCACCGGGATCATGACGAATGTTCTTACGCTTGGTGAAGGGGCGTGAAAAAAGACTTATTTACATGGATCATCTTCCTCGATGTCCTCTGGGACAGCCCCTGTGCAAAAAACCGGCAACATTTCCTCGTAGAGGCATTGAGCCGCATTTTACCTGATAGGTCGAAAATTTTTGCCTTGGAAAGACCCCTCGACTTACTTATTGGACCAGTTTTTAAGACCCGGAAATTCCTCAGAACTTGGTTTGAAAAAAATCCTCCGCGAAAAGTGGCTGAGAATCTTATTCTTTACACGCCCCGGATTCTTTTTCACGATATTTTTTCTTCTAGTATATCATTTATACGAAAAATGAACCGAGCTTTTGTCAAACACCAAATAGAATCTCTCTTAAAAACTATGGAGATTAATGGGCAAAAACTGATAGTGATGGTTCAGCATCCATATCAACTTGAGACATTACAATGGTTTAATTCAGCTTTTAAAATATACGATTGCCACGATGAATATACTCAAGCACAAGAGAGATTCCCAGGCCAGAACAAAGGGATTGCAAAAAAAGAACAGGAGTTGCTAAAGGAGGTTGATTTGGTTCTGGCAGTTTCTGAACGGCTTATGGAAAAGATAAAAAAACATCATGAGCGTGTTTTCTTACTTTCAAATGCCGCTGATATAGAACATTTTTCCATGGCTAGGAAGCAAGATCTCCCTATTTCTGAGGAAGTTGCTTCTCTTCCAAGGCCTATTGCTGGGTTTATAGGAAAATTGACACCAAGGGTGGATTACACGCTTCTGGTTCAACTTATTAAAGAAATGCCCCATGTCTTTTTCCTTTTTATAGGCCCAATTGAGAGTCCGTTTCCAGAAGTACATTTATTTTTAAAGAAGATGAATGCTCAGTCAAATTTCCGCTATGTTGGGCCTAAACAATATACAGAATTACCCAAGTACATGAAATGTATGGACATAGGCCTGATACCTTATCGACCAGATCCATTTAATATCTCTTCTAATCCTTTAAAGATTTATGAGTATTTGAGTGCGGGGAAGCCAGTGGTTTGCACTGGCATTTCAATTGATTATGAGGTTCCAAGCGTAAAAGTCTGCAATAGCATAGAAGATGTTAGTCATGCTATTAAAGCTATCTTGAACGGGGCAAATCAAAAAGATATCCACCCACTTTACGAAATACCGTCATGGACAAAACAGGTTAGTATATTAATTGAAAAAATAGACGAACTTTGTTGTTATGTGGATAAAAGGGATGGTTTGGACTGATCAGCCTATGTTGACAAACACTATGGCTTAGAGGGATGGACATTTTATTTACAAAGAAGAGTCCTTGAAGTCATTAGTGTGTTTGAAAACAATTCCCACCTTTAAAATCCTGAATCTTCAGGTCTCATGAAACATTTAGCTAAAATAGTTATTAAACATCCTAGTGTCTAGTCTCTGAAATACATTGACAAAGTCTCTTAATCTTCTCAAGGATCGAATCAGCTGTTGCGGTCCAAACGAATGGTTGAGTTTCTTTGTTGTAATGTTCTACGAATTGATCGATTTTCGAAACGAGGTCTTTGACACTTCTGAAGGTTCCTCGCCGTATGGCTTTTTGAGTAATGATGTTGAACCAGATTTCGACCTGATTGAGCCAAGAAGCATACGTGGGCGTATAGTGTATCTGATAGCGAGAATGAGCTGTGAGCCAACGCTTGACCTTGGCATGCTTATGGGTCGCGTAATTGTCCACTACCAAATGGATGTCTAGATCCTCGGGGACGTTGGCATCGATCTTTTTGAGAAATTGGAGATATTCTTGATGGCAATGGCGGCGTTTACAGAAGGCGAGCACTTTGCCGGTAGCGATGTCCAAAGCAGCAAACAACGTGGTGGTGCCATGGCGGACATAATCATGGGTGACGCCCTCCACATAGCCGAGGCCCATGGGCAACAGCGGTTGCGTGCGATCCAAGGCCTGGAGTTGACTCTTCTCGTCTACGCACAACACCATGGCCTTATCAGGAGGATTGAGATATAAGCCGACAATGTCTCGTACTTTCTCTACAAAGAACGGGTCAGTGGACAGCTTAAAATGGCGCTGGCGATGTGGCTGAAGGCCAAAGGCTTTCCAGACGCGATGAACAGTGGGCCGGGACAATTCGGTTTCTTTTGCCATAGAGCGAATCGTCCAGTGTGTGGCATCTTTCGGTTTGGTTTCGAGGGTGGTGCGGATCAGGGTGGCCACCTGTTCATCTGAAATAGAGCGAGGCCTGCCCGGCCGTAACTCGTCGTGAAGGCCTGAGAGACCCTGTTGGATATATCGCTGACGCCATTTGCAGACGCTCTGGGCACTAAGACCAAGTCTTTCAGCGATCTCACGATTTGGAGTTCCTTCAGCCGCGAGTAACACGATTCGGGCTCGTGAGACCAAACCGTGTGGAAGTGAACGAGAGCGAATCATTGATGTCAATTCTCCATGCTCCTGATCGCAAAGCATAATTGGTACTTTTGGTCGTCCAGTTCTCATGGGCTTCCTCCTTATGATATAGGATAAGCCCATGATAAAATATACTTACTACTTATGCAAGTTATTTTTGGGACAAAACACTAGGTGGTAAGGAGGGTTTTACTTTGCTGGAGATAACTCGTAACTCAAATCAGGAGGGGCAACGAAGGGATGCCGCTATAAGAAAAAACCGTGTCGAGAAGCAATCTTAATCTGATCAGCAAAATTGCTCTTACTCTCTTCCTTGGGTGGTTTATCTTATACAAGATTAAGCTGGGGCAACTTGCAGGGGCGTTTCAAAATGCAGATCTTCGTTTTTTTTATTACGCCATTCCTTTTCTCTTTTTCTTCAATATATGCAAGATCGCCAAATGGCACTTGCTCCTGGGCGTTAAACATGGGAAACTGAAAAAAGTAACTGTTTCCTACCTGATTGGTCTCACGTTTGGTCTTGTCACACCTGGTCGAATCGGAGAACTCGTCCGTGTTATACCATTCAACCGTGAGGATCGCTGGCGAGTCGGAGGTCTTGTTGTCGTTGACCGTATACTGGAGGTTCTCGCGATTATGGCCATGACAATATTGGGAGCATTAATCTACTGGGGGTCTATAGCAGGAGGCATGCTCGGAAGTATCATTTTGACCGGGCTTTTGCTTCTCAGCTGCCGTCACAGAATGTTGGGGCTCCTCGTGCGTGTTGCCAGAAAGCTTCCGTCAGGGGCAAAACTTGAAGGGGCGATCCAGTGCTTTGGGGAGCTGAGTCAAAAAAGGCTTTTTCTTTCCTTTGCCATGGCTTTCATCTGCTACGCCTTTTCGATATACCAGTTCCATCTTCTCTTGAGCGCATTCTGCGAAATATCTATTAGGGTTGTTTTTCTTGGAGCACCACTCGTGGTGTTGAGTAACGCAATACCAGTAACTGTCGCAGGACTTGGAGTTCGAGAAGGGGCATCGGCGCTAATCTTCTCATCGTTCGATACCCCGGAGACAGCAGCAGTGAATGCTGCATTCTTACTCTTTGTAATGAATACGTTTGTTCCAAGTATGATTGGGTTGCTTTTGTTTTGCCGTACACTGTGTTCAAAGTTTTTGCCCTTTATTCGATCAGCATGAGGGAGTTTAGGGAGTGGTAACATTGCTTCTGTATTGTAAGCAATGACCGAGGAATATCAAAGCGAACCGCATTTTATTTATACTGATACCTTGCCGGGATGAAGTCGGCGGTGTCAACAGCAGTTCCAGATAAGCCTTCTCTTAGTTATATGATCTACATTTTGAAGAGACACGCGGTATTACTGAAGCTCCATAAGAGGTATTATAACTAACGACACTCAAGGTATTTGAACGGCGCATTGCTGTCACGGAAGAGGACAACTCGATCGAGGCAAGAACAAAGATGAAGGCCAGTTTGTTGTATAAATAACTAAATTGTAAAATAGAATGAGCTTGTGAGAATACTATTCGTCCATCAAAGTCTTATCAGTTTCGTCAAAAAGGACTTGGAAATTCTGCAATCTGAGCATGAAGTAAGAAGTCTGCAATTTAGCGGCTTACAAGACCTTCCCTCACTTATTAGTAATATCCAGTGGGCTGACCTGACCTTTTCCTGGTTCGGCAAGCCCCATGCCTTCTTTGCCGTGCTTTTTTCAAAAACGCTTGGCAAGAAATCAGTAGTGGTAGCTGGCGGAGACGATGTGGCAAACGTACCTGAGATTAAATATGGAATGTTTTCCTTTTGGTGGAAGAAATGGTGTCCATTGTTTATCTTTCGCTATGCCGATCTGACCCTCTGCGTTTCCGAATTCAATCGACGTGAAACCACAGAAAATGCAAAAGCCAACCCCGGAAAGGTAAAGTTGCTATACCACGGCTTCGATGCGAATAAGTTTAAAGTGATGGACGGTACGGCCAAAGAACAGTTAGTGATTACGGTTGGTGGTGTAGATTGGGAGCGTCTTGACCGAAAGGGGTACGGTCGGTTTGTTAGAAGCGCGGCTTACCTGCCTGAAGCCCAATTTGCTTTGATCGGTCAATGGCACGATAACGCAATAGATCACTTGCGTGAGATGGCGTCTAATAATGTAACGTTTACAGGGCGAGTCACTGATGATGAACTTTTGAAATGGTTCAGCCGGGCCAAAGTGTATGTCCAGGCATCGGTACACGAAGGCTTTGGTTGTTCGGTCGCTGAAGCGATGTTGTGTGAATGTATCCCTGTGGTCTCGAGGCGAGCGGCCTTGCCGGAGGTAGTAGGAGGTTGCGGTTTCTATGTAGATGAATTTAATCCGGAAGCTGTGGCTTCAAAGATCAAAGAGGCGCTTTCCGCTCCTGTTGATGCAGGAAAAAAAGCCAGAGAGAGAATCAAAACTGTCTTTCCCCTCCAAAAGCGTAAAAGTGAACTCCTGGAAGCCATTGAGTCACTTGACTACTAGCAATTTGGTGAGATTGTAGGGGATGAAGTCCAATAATAGAAAAGAGTTGAAAACAGTTTTGATTATCTTATCTTTTGTATTGATTATTTTGTCGGCATATCTTGTCTGCCATTATTGCAAAGTTGAAAGACATCCAACATATTTTAATTCCGATAACTACTTAATAATAGAGGACAGGCCATTCTTTCCAATCGGAATCTATTCTGTCAATCCTCTAAAACAGTGGGATCCTCCTTCAGCGTTTGAGGAGTTAAAGGTTGCTGGTTTTAATGCTGTTCATACATACGAAAGTGATTATGAGTACCTTAAAAAATATGTGGAAAAGGCGAAAGATCTTGAATTGAAAGTTCTATTGTTTCCAGGAGCCAGGATAAAGATAGGCAGAAATATAATAGATAATGAAATGGGAAAAGTAAAAAATGCAGTTAAAGATCTTAAAGATTCTTTGGCTATTTTAAGTTGGTATTTATGTGATGAACCGGATGGGCAGAAAATTTCTCCAGGACAACTAAACAAAGAAATGGATTTAATTCATGAGTTAGATTCAAAACATCCTACAGCCATAGTTGTAGCTGATCCGAAAAAATTTGATGATTACACAAAAGCTACAGATATTTTAATGGTTGATCCTTATCCGGTACCACATCACCCACTCACTAAAGTAGCTGAATCAGTTGATTTGGCAAGAAAGGCTACGAAAGATAAAAAGCCCGTATGGGCAGTATTACAGGCCTTTGGATACCAAAATGAAAAGAGAAAAGGCTGGGGATGGGAGCGTGAACCGACCTTCGAAGAAATGAAGGCTATGACCTACCTGGCTATAGCCAGAGGAGCTAGGGGGATTTTTTATTACACCTATCACGGCAGCCAGTATTTTGTTAAGGACTCTCCGGGTCACTGGGAGGACCTCAAGACCATCGTACGGGAGTTGAGAGAAATCTATCCTATATTGGTGGCGCCTGAGGCTGGAAACGTGGTGATCGACATTTCGGAGATGGAAGACGAACGGGCTTCGTTCTTTTGGACCATCCGCCAGGTTACGGAAGGGAACTCCCTGATCCAGCCAGGTACCTACCTCATAGTGGCTAATGGTACCAACTGCTCTGGGAGAGCTACCTTCATGCTTGATGGTGGAAATACTGGTAATGTCAAATTGATTTTGGAAGAGAGGCATTTGGAGTGCAATGAGGGTCATTTGACGGATCACTTCGAGCCCCATGAAGTTCACATATACAATTTGGGACAGTTGAGTCTACTAAGGTAGAGACTCTGTTTTTGGTTATGGGCGCCCTTGCGCCTTACGTCAGCTTCGGTTAACTTCAACTGTTGTTCTTCATGGCTGCGACACTCACAGCAAAGGCTGACCTCTTCTCCGCTGTTTTCCTTATGTCCTCTCCGAATAACCGCAGATTGGATCATTTGAATAATACATTATTGAACGAATTGGGTCAGTGATAGTTTCACAGTACCATCCAGGCACACGCTGGCGTCTGAGAGTTTTACGAGCAACTCTACCAATATCTGCCGACGACCTTGTGCTAGATGCCGGGTGTGGTGATGGATACATTAGCTCGCAATTAGCAAAGTTGGCCAACAAAGTAGTGGGTGTGGATATTGCTCAAGGAATAATTGAGAGGAATCGAAAAATATTTGACTTACCTAATCTAAGGTTTTTTACATGTGACTTGAACGATTTGGGGGATCGTTTTTCAAAGAATGCTTTTTCCGTAATAATCTGCATAGATGTCTTGGAACATGCGTATGGGTTCAAACGCATTTTGGATAACTTTTGTTATTGCCTTAGAAACGATGGATTTCTGTATTTTACTATACCCCTCAGAAATCATGGTCACTTTGCGTATGGTACAAAGGAAGTTGTTGACATTTTATATGAAAAGAGATTTCGAGTTGTACATCTTACTAAGATTGCCCCTCCCCCAATTACTTTGAACCTGATGCGCATATTCTATCGGGCAAGTAATATGCTATACGGCAAATCTAGCGAACCGGACGTTTGGACTGACACAAAGGCTTTTAAACTTGCTGAAAAAGAACCAAAGATTTTCAAATTATATCGATTTCTTTTCTTCCCAATCCTGAATAGATTGACCTATATGGATCGCAAGCCTTACAAGACAGGGAACACGCTTTTAGTAATGGGGAGCAAAAGGGAGGATATAAAGGGACCGGTATTGTGATCCAAGGAGCTTTTGGATTCTTACTTTTTCTAATTCTCTACGTTTACTTTGGCTATCCACTCTTGCTCCTGATACTGAGCAAACTCAGGCCCGGGCCCCTGGTACGCAAGGCCGACATCATCCCTAATGTCTCGCTTATCATTGCCGCTTATAACGAAGAGAAAGTCATTGCACATAAAATTGAGAACAGCCTGGCACTGAACTACCCCCAGAAAAATCTTGAAACCATTATAGCCTCTGATGGCTCAACGGATGGAACTAATGAAATCGTAAGCACATTTTCTGACCAGGGCGTGAAGCTCGTTGCTTTAAACCACAACCAGGGGAAAAGTGCTGCCCAGAACAGAGCTGTGGAGGAATCACATGGAGATATCATCCTTTTTACCGATGCCAATGTAGTGTTTCCGCACGATGCAGTTAAAAAAGTGGTTAGAAACTTTGCGGATGAAAGCGTAGGCTGTGTTGTAGGGAAAGTGATCTACCTTAACGAGGAGGAAACGTCTGTTGGAGAAGGGGAGGGTCTATACTGGCGGTACGAGCTTTTTCTCCGGGCGATGGAAAGCAAGCTAGGTAATTATGCTGCGGGGAGCGGACCCATTATGGCAATCCGGCGTGAGGTTTTTCAAACGCTCGATCCAGACGTAGGTGAAGATTTCGTTCTGCCTATGCAGACGGCCATGAGCGGCTATCGTGTCATATACGAACCGGAAGCTACCTCAGAAGAAATACTTTTTCAGAACACACCAGCCAGCATGTTCAGAAGCAAGGTGCGCGTTATCAGCAAGGACCTTCGTGGACTTTTCCTGTGCCGGTCCATTCTCAATCCCTTCCGATACCCTCTATACGCCTGGGGCCTCATCTCTCACAAGCTACTGCGCTGGCTGGTGCCGTATTTCTTGATCGCCCTGTTCGCCCTCAACCTGTTACTTCTGGGCCGTGTCTTCTATAACTTTGCCCTGGCCCTTCAAATCGCCTTCTACACATTGGCTGCTATTGGCTATCTGCGGCAGAGAAAGGCCAAGCCAACGCAAATCCTGGGCATCCCCTTTTCTTTCTGCCTCGTTAACCTAGCAGCGCTTGTGGGAGTGGCGAGGTTTGCAATGGGGAAGAAGGCGGGGCGGTGGGTCCCGATAAGGTGATACAGTAGTCCAAGGTCTGAGGTTAATAAAAAGGATACGAATGGCTAAGGTACAACATATAGCGTGTGGAGCCTGTGGGGCTGATCGGCCGCAGCTTATAGGCACCCCCCGTGTTTCTGAGAAGGCCAAAGCTGTAACTCCTTGCTGGGAATCAGTCCATGTGGTGCAATGCACGCAATGCGGATTATACTACACTGATCCAATGCCATTCTGGGATGAAGAGGAGTTGCAAACTCTATATGATGCCGAGTACTTCGGCAATGAAAGCTCTTGGTGGCATCACATGCGGACAGAAGTTGACCCCCGGCGACGACTGGATGCTATCGCAAGGGAGATAAAAGCTGATACACCGAGACTACTGGACATCGGTTGCGGTCAGGGCTACGTGCTGAAGCACGCGTTGGAAAAGGGATGGAATGTAAGTGGATTGGAATCGTCTAAGACCTGGGCCGAGAAAACTGCGACTCTTCTTGGGGTGAAAGTCTGGCCGCAACGGGTGGAGGAGGCCGACTTGCCAGCCAGCACCTGTGACGTCGTCTTTTCCGACAGTGTCATCGAGCACTTGGCTGAGCCGATGGCGATGATGAAGTTTGCCCGGCGAGTTCTGAAGCCTGGAGGTATTGCCTACTTTGTTACTCCGAATGCTCAGGCTCTAGTCAACCATTTTCGAGGCATGGTATTTAGATTGACCAATTCGAAACGTTCACCTTACATTGAGCCGCTGACGAGTCCATACCATATAGTCGGCTTTACACCACATTCTCTTTCCGTTTTAGCGCAACGGGCCGGGTTTGAAGTACGCCATCTGTGGGTACGGCATGGGAGAAATGAATGGCGCAAGGAAAATAGGTGGACGATGAGCAAGCTCAAGTCGCTGGCATTATGGCCAGCTCTTTTGCTCGGCGAACTTATGGGTGGAGGGACAACCATTGATGTCCTGTTGATTCGCCGCTGAACTCGCAGGTGCATAGAACTGTTCTGTTAAGCCTGGTCAACCTGGCGGCATCAGTTGGGGTAGCAAGATTTGCCATTGGGAAGAAATCAGGAAAATGGCAGCCGGTGAGGTAACGAGAATGAGGGACGTAGCTACGAAACTGCTTTATTTTATTCGATACAACCTGACCTTGGCGCTTCAAATTGCCTTCTATACCTTAGCGTTGGCCGGCTATCTGTGGCAGAAAAAGGCTAAACACCCGCGTTTAGTCAGCATTCCCTTCTCATTCTGTCTTGTAAATCTGGCCGCTTTGGTGGGAGTGGCAAGGCCAGGCTTTGAGCCCTTCCACTTCGCTCAGGATAAACTCCGTCGAAAGGTTCCTGATAGGGAGAAAGGCGGGACGGTGGGAGCCGGTGAGAAGTTGAAATGAACAGTCGTCAGGAGTTATTGATTATCCAGTATCAGTTTTAGAGAAATCTGGAGATTGAGGCATTGAGAGATTAGGGAAACATATCAGTAGGCACTCAATAGACAGTAAGTTAAGAAGCTAATGAATTAATCAAACTCATTGTTAATTTTGTTGCAATTTTGTACAAAATAAGTATACTATAGATATGCAATTTGAATGGGATGATGAAAAGAGCCGTACCAACAAAACTAAGCATGGTATTGATTTTGATAGAGCTAAGTGCTTCGATTCGCAAATACTATAACGTATTCTAATGAGTATAATCTTTGCGATTGCTCACTCAGCACTTAGTCCCGAGGGCTTCGACTGAGCTCAGCCGAAGTCTAAATAAATACGTCATCGAATTTATGAATCGAGGGACTAAGGATTTGCGGAGCGATAGCAATCGGGTCGAAATGCAGACCTCATATCCGCTTGAAAACAGAAGCATTCTAATAAGTAAGATTCGTAACAAGCTGTGGACAGCAATATTTACCCACCGTGGCAATGCTATACGCATCATATCGGTGAGAAGCGCCAGAAAACAGGAGGCGAAGTTGTATGGCCAAAAAGATAATAGCTAAAAGTACGGAAGAGTTTGACCAGCGATTCGATGATGGCGAGGATATCCATGATCTAATTGACATGTCTAAGGCCAGAATTATTCGGCATGGGAAAAAAATACGTATCACGCTTGATGTAGCAGAAGAACTGATCAATGAGATCGATCGAATCAGAGAAAGTATCGGTGTAGATCGTGGGGCCTTGATCAAGATTTGGTTACACGAAAGGCTACAAAATGAAAAGGCCGCTGGTAAGGAAAAATGAAGTGGGGTCGGGCCAACGACCTGCTGCTTCTGGATCATCCCTTCTACCGTGTGACCCTGGCTCTGCAATTAGCCTTGTATGCCCCAGCTCTCGCTGGCCTCCGTTGGTATCTCCTTCTCCTTCTGTCTGGTCAACCCTTCGAGTTGAGCCTCAGGGTGAGGCCTGGCGACACTGGTAGGAGTTGTGAAGTTTGTAATGGGCAAAAAATCAGGAAAGTGGGAACCGATCCGCAACTGAGATTATGAGTTATTGGTTATTCGTTGTTAGTGGAAATTCATGACAAAAGAGAGCCTTAAGGGTTTCGAGGATTTAGAATGTCTGAAATCGGCAAACCGTAAGTATTATTCGTTGTTGGCTAGCGCTCTATCTAATAGCCTAAGCGAGCTAAAGTACTTTCAATTTCCTCAATAAATTTTTCAGCATTTCTATATTGCTCTTGGGCTTCTTCCATTGAGGTCTCTACAAAATCTTTATAATCCCCATCTTGTCGTAGATCCCTGCCTTTCATAAGCATTCGGCCCAAGTCATTTGTAACAGTCCCTTTTTTCACAAAATGCTGATTGAACAAAGAAACAACGCCGGTATGTTTGCTGCTATCAAGATGTTTGGTGGCCAAAAGGGCTCTTGTTGCTGTAAACATTGCATAATATGACCTGGATATGCAATCTTTAAACTTGCTGTTTTCAAGAAGAATTTTGGCTGAGCCCAGCTTTTCTTTGCTATTTTGCATTCGATATCTTACTAAATCAGCTGTGCTTTCATTTAAACTCATAATGTAACCCCTTCATTAGCTAATGATTCCATAAAAGGAGTATGGGCATTTACATTATGCTGATATTCTGCTTGGGAAAATATTGTTAGTGAAATCTTTGAGTCGTATTCTAATTCAATATCCAGTAGCTTTACATAGAGTGTATCGATGAGTAATTTGCTACGCCTCTTTAGAACAATCAAGATGTCGATATCCGAATCCTGGGAACAATTACCCCGAACCTTGGAACCAAATATTTTGGTCTCTAACAGCTGGTCTTTTAGGTCTTTTCTGATGGCTGAAATAAATGCCTTTACCGCCTGTTCTTCTTTTTGATTTAGGGCTAAACGGTTGTTCATTCGTTTACCTTAGAAGTTATGATTTGGCTACTTAATATCAGACAGAGCACTATATGTCAATTGTTGTTGGTCTAGGGGAGCAATGACGAATTTGAATGATCTTATAAGCAGAAGAAATTTCATCCCGGCTTACTTGTTTTCCTTATTGCTGTGGATCCTGGCATCTCTGCCTGGAGACGAGTTGCAAAGAATACAAATTTATCCGGAAAACCCGTTGCTCAGAATTATCCTTTCAGATCCATTCATGCATTTTGTCGTATTCGGCCTGCTGGCCCTGCTTATATGTAGAGGGTTTTATAGCGGATCGGGGAGGTCAATTCCCCTGGCAATTGTGGCTATACTGGCGATTGGCTATGGCCTTCTCATAGAAATCTATCAAGGTATTCTCCCTTGGAGGGCATTTGGGCTGGATGATCTTTTCTGGAATACGGTTGGGGTTCTGTTTGTTCTGGCACTGGTGGGGGTGTTTGGGGGAGCCCGGGCTTTCCATTTGAAGACATAGATGCTTGCGTTTTTCCTCTGTTTTGCATCCTTGGATAAGCTCCAAGATAATAAGGGTGAGGTAGCCGCAATTTTTTGTTTCACAAATTCGCAGGTTTCAGGATCACTTATGAAAATCTGATGAAAAGGGAGATGAAATCCGAATCATGACCCATAAGGCAAATACGAGGCATATAGGCTATGTCAATTGATAGGTGCCAATTATTTAGAAGACAACTTTCAGAGCATCTTTCTATAGATTCTAAAAATGTCTTCTTTTTCTGGAAAGGTCGAGTTGCCCTTTATGCTATTTTAAAGGCAGTTGGTGTTAAAAAGGGCGATGAGATCATCCTTCCTGCCTTTGCCTGTGTGGTTGCAGTTAATCCCATAATCTATTTAGGTGCACAACCTATTTATGTCGATATCGATCCCACCACATACAACATAGATATCTCAATGATAGAAAGAAAGATAACAGAAAAGACAAGGGGCATCCTGGCCCAAAATACCTTTGGCTTGGCCCCTGATCTGGATAGAATCTTTGAGCTGGCAAATAAATACAAGTTAATGGTTATTGAGGATTGTGCCCATGGATTTGGGGGATTTTATAAGGGAAGACCTAATGGGACCATAGCTGATGCATCTTTTTTTAGTAGTCAGTGGAACAAGCCTTTCTCCACTGGAATCGGGGGCTTTGCTGTTACCAGACATCCCGAGATTGCAGAGAAACTAAAGGCAATGGAAGAGACATTTATAAGACCATCGATTAAAGATGAAATGGTTTTAAAGATTCTTCTTTTTGCTAAAGAAAGGCTTAATTCCCACCTTTATTGGCCAGCACTTAAAACTTATAGATGGCTGGCCAAGAATAATCTTATCCTTGGCTCATCTCAAGGTGAAGAGCTTCAATGGCCTGTAAAACCCAAGGGGTTTGAAAAGGGATTTTCACAGACACAGGCAAGGAAAGGAAAAGAAGAGCTTATAAGATTTCACAAAGTTTTAGAGCACAGGAAGGAGATAGCAAATGCATATAGGAAGATACTCTTAGGGCTTGGAATTGAACCACCATATGAGCCAGAGTACGCAGAGCATACGTATTTGAAGTTTCCACTTCTTGTTAAAGATAGGCTCAGATTCTTTAGATCAGCACAAAAGGAAAAGATAGAGCTCGGGGATTGGTTTTTGTCCCCTATCCATCCCATAATAAAAAATTTCGGACTTTGGTATTACTGGTGGGGTGAAAATCCTATTGCAGAGAAAATTTCCCAGCATATTGTAAATCTGCCCAATCATATCAACATCGATGAAAAATATGTAGATAAGCTTACAGAATTTCTAAAGAAAAATAGGGAGAATATCTATACTTGTCATAAGGAGGCTCTTAGAAGCAATCGCTTCTGAGACGCTTCGGATTTTTAAAGCCAGATGGGATTTTCCTCTGGTTTGATTACCGCTAAATCTAAAGCTTCTCTTTCTGACTTCTTCCATATCTTCACCTCCACGACTTGTAAGACGATAGTCCCCGCATGAATAACATCTTAAGAAGCCAAAGACTCAAGCGAGGTATTGATATAGTGGGAGCAGTCTTTGGACTGAGCTTCTTTTCCCCACTCCTAATCCCGGCCTGTGTTCTCATCAGGTTGGAAGGAGCCAAGGAAGCCTTCTTTAAGCAAGAAAGGCTAGGCAAAGACGGAAAAACATTTATGCTCTACAAGCTCACCACCATGGATGGTGATGCTCACATAAAAGGCGCTCTCCTCTCAAAGACGGATGACCCCAGGGTTACCAAAATAGGAAAGATCATAAGGATGCTGAGCCTGAACGAGTTGGCCCAATTCATAAATGTCCTTAAAGGGGAAATGAGCATAGTGGGTCCAAGACCAGAGGTCCCAAAATATGCCAAGTATTGGACTGAAGAGGTGGGAGAGAAGATACTTTCTATCAAACCAGGAATCACAGGTTATGGAACCATTAAGTATTGGCAAGAAGGTAACATGCTCAACGATAAAGATGACCCCGAAGGCTATTATATAAACCACATAGCGCCCGAAAAGCTTCGGCTTGAAAGTTGGTATGTGGATAACTGGAACCTGGTGTTGGATTTTAAGCTCATGCTTCAAACTTTCTGTAAGGCTTTCAGTGGGCAAAGAAAGGGCAATGGGTCATCACTGAAATTATGAGATATAACGTTCTAGGGTCAAAAAGGATATTAGTAACCGGTGCAGGAGGTTTCATAGGAAGTCACCTTGTAGAAGAGTTGTTACGTATTGGCGCTCAGGTAAAGGCATTTGTACACTATAACTCGCGAAACGATTGGGGGCTCCTTGAGTTTCTACCTAAAGATACGCTCAAGGAAATAGAGGTTGTTGCCGGAGATATTTGTGACCCATTCTCTGTAAGGAACGCCATAAAGGGATGCGAAATGGTTTTTCACCTCGCAGCCCTTATTGGGATACCTTACTCCTATATGGCCCCCCAGAGCTATATTGCTGTGAATGCACAAGGGACACTTAATGTCCTCCAGGCTTCGCTTGATGAAGGCGTAGAAAAAGTGATTCATACCTCAACGAGTGAGGTATATGGAACAGCAAAGTATGTTCCTATTGATGAAAAACATCCACTCAACCCCCAATCTCCCTATGCTGCTTCAAAGGTGTCTGCGGACAAGTTAGCATCGAGCTACTATCTTTCCTTTCATCTCCCTGTAGCCACCATACGCCCTTTCAATGCCTTTGGACCTCGGCAGTCTGCAAGGGCAATTATTCCTACCATTATAAGCCAGGCTTTAACGGACAGTCATGTGAGACTTGGTTCGTTGGAGCCTGTCCGAGATCTTACATATGTGAAGGATTTGGTCCGTGGTTTCTTGGCCGTTGCATGCACAAAGGGCTGTGCGGGCGATACTATTAATATTGGAACTGGAAGAGGTGTAGCCATTAATGATTTGGCTAAGACTGTTTCCCAAATACTGGGCAAAGACTTTGATCTGAAGGTAGAGCAAGAGAGAATACGTCCAGAAAAAAGCGAGGTGTGGGAACTCATTTGTGACTATTCAAGGGCCAGAGATACTATTGGTTGGGAGCCAGAGTATTCACTGGAGGAGGGACTTAGGGAGTCTATTGAATGGATCCAAAGGAACTTAGCTAGGTATAAGGTGGATATATATAACATCTAATAATTTGTGAGGCTGGAGTTTAGTCATGAAGGCGGTGATATTAGCAGGAGGAAGGGGAACAAGGCTTCGTCCCCATACGCTGGTTTTACCTAAGCCACTCGTCCCTGTAGGGGAGAAGCCTGTCTTAGAGCTCCTAATTCAAAGGCTAAAAAAATTCGGACTGGAGGAGGTTATAATTACCATTGGCTATCTGGGAGGTCTTATAAGGGCCTTTTGCGGAGACGGTAATAAATGGGGGATGAACATATCCTATTCTGAAGAAAAGGAACCTTTAGGTACCATTGGCCCGTTAACATTAATTGAAGATCAGCTCAGAGAGACCTTCCTACTCTGCAATGGGGATATAATTACAGATTTGGATATCTTTAAGTTTATGGCCCTTCATAAGGAAAAGGGTGGGATAGCAACTGTAGCTATTGTCAGACGTAAGGTGAAGATAGATTTGGGTGTTCTTGAGTGTCATGATGGAAACAGAGTAGCGAGTTTTGTGGAAAAGCCGGAAAGGGAGTATCTTGCGAGCCTGGGGATATATCTATTTGAACCTCAGCTGTTTGATTATGTTCCTAAGAATGTCCCGTTCGGATTTGATGATCTGATGAACACTCTACTATCTAAAGATATTCCCATATATAGCTACCTCCATAGTGGCTACTGGTTAGATATAGGGATAGAAGAGGACTTTAAAAGGGCACAGAGGGAATTCGAGGCACACAGAGAAAGGATAATGGGTGATTAGATGAGTTGGAAGGTCCCCCTTTTTGACCCTTCTATAGGAAAAGAAGAAAGCGAGGCAGTAAGCAAGGTAATAGAATCTAAGTGGATATCCATGGGAGAGGTAACTAAGGAGTTTGAAAGAGAATTTTCTAAAAGACATGATGCAAAGCATGGGATAGCAACCTGCAATTGCACAGCTGCACTCCACTTGGCGCTAAGGGGCCTAGGTATAGGCAAAGGCGATGAGGTGATTTGTCCATCACTCACATTTGCAGCCACTGGTAATTCTATCCTTTATGTAGGAGCAAGACCCGTATTTGCTGAGATTACCTCAGCCGATGATCTTACTATATCTAGTGAGGATGTGGAGAACAGGATAACACATAAGACAAAGGCAATAGTAGTAGTCCATTATGGGGGATGGCCATGTGAGATGGATAGGATATTGGATATTGCAAGAGAGCATGACCTTAAGGTAATTGAAGATGCTGCCCATTCACCGCTTGCAGAATACAATGGGAAAAAAGTGGGGACTATTGGTGATGTAGGTTGTTTTAGCTTCTTTTCTAATAAGAATATGACTACATCTGAGGGGGGCATGGTTACAGCAAACGATGATGTTCTTTCTGAAAAGATACGTCTTATGCGTTCCCATGGAATGACAGCCGTTTCTTTTGATAGGTTTGAAGGGCATGCAAGTTCTTATGACATAGTGGAGCTTGGCTATAACTACCGGCTAGATGATATTCGCTCAAGCATGGGCCTTGTTCAATTGAGGAAGCTTAAATCATTTAATGAAGAGAGGGCGAGATTAACTCATCTTTACTTAGAGAGATTACTGGGTCTAGATGAGATAGTAGTTCCATTTAGGCACTTTATGGAAGATAAGTCCTCAAGACTTAGCTCTTTCCATATTTTCCCTGTTTTGGTTAATACCAATAAGAGAGAAAGAGATGCTATACGGGAGAGGTTGGCTGAGAAAGGTGTACAGACAAGTATCCACTACCAGCCAATTCACCTGTTCAAGATCTACAGGGAACGCTTTGGTTATAAGAAAGGGGATCTCCGCCTTACAGAGTGGGTAGCGTCGCATGAAATAACCTTACCGCTTTTTCCAGGAATGACTGAAGAAGATGTTAGCTATGTAAGTGAGAGTTTGAAGCAGAGCATATAACACTCTATTCGTGATCACGGAATGCATGTTTAGGTGGCGAATTCAGGTATGACGAAGGATATAGCAGTTATTGGTGGATCGACTGCTGGATTTTACACTGCTTACCTGCTGGCCCGTAAGGGCTGCAAGGTACGAGTATATGAGGCAGAAGAGGACATCCAAACTTCTCCTCGAGCCCTCATTGTCACGAGCTATATGCTGGATTTGATGGGATCGCTGTGCGAAAGCGCGGTAATCAACAAGATTAGCCGCTTCGAGCTGCTCACCAACGGACGAGTTGCAACGATCTCGCTCCAGCGGCCTGATCTGGTCGTCGATCGTTCGAAGCTCATTCGGTGCCTGGCAGCAAAGGCAGAAGCGAACGGGGTGGAAGTGTTGACAGGCCGACGTTTTCTGGCCCTGAGGCCTAACGGTAAGGAGCTGGCCTTCACCATATCACGCAATGGTCAAAGGGAGTCGGTAGAGGAATCGGCAAATATCCTTGTGGGGGCCGATGGGGCCTTCAGCAAGGTTGCCAAGGATGCAGGCTGGCCGAAGCAATCAACTGTTCGCCTGTTTCAGGCAGTTGTGGAATTGCCAAAAGATATGCCGTCCGATAAGGCGAGAGTCTGGTTCATCCCGGAAGACACGCCTTATTTCTACTGGCTGATTCCTCACTCGTCGACCCAGGGGGTGTTTGGCCTAATCGGCGAGGAAGACAGAGGGGGACGAAGATCCCTCGAACGTTTCCTTGAGGGGAAAGGCCTGGTGCCCATTGAATTTCAGAGTGCCAGGATCCCGCTCCATAGCCGATGGAACCCCTATCACCTTAAGATCGGAGAAGGCGATGTTTACCTGGTAGGGGATGCTGCCGGTCATGTGAAGGTATCCACAGTGGGTGGTCTCGTCACCGGATTTCGGGGAGCGCAGTGCGTTGCCGAGGCAATCCTCAATGGCGGGTCTAGGCGCGAATTGTGGGAGTTGCGGTGGGAATTAGGCTGCCACATGCTGATACGCAAGACGCTCAACCGGTTCACCCAGGACGATTACACGAGACTCCTAGGCCTATTAAATCCATCAGCCCAGCGATCATTGGGCGTCTCAACCCGCGATGAGACCAGCAAGCTTCTCTTACATGTGTTTTTGAGGCAGCCCCGCCTGTTGTTCCTCGGTCTCCGAGCCCTCCTAGCTGGCAAATAATTCTGTCACCTCCCAATAAAGTAGCTCCGTACTTTGGCTCCTATTTCCGTATGGGAGACCAAGATAGAAGGAGGGGATATGATGGCGTCGGCTTTTAGGATTTTTATTCACCGAAACGAAAGTAACCTGCACGTGAAATTAATGGGCGATTTCGATGAGGCTGCGGCACATCAACTGCTCAATATTCTGCGGAAGTATCGTAATGGCACCTCGACCATCTTCATCCATACCGCCTGTTTGGAGCGCATTTTTTCATCTGGTCAGAATGTGTTTTGCTGTAACCTTCGTTCTTTAAAATTCGAACCTGTGCGCCTTGTGTTCACAGGTGAAAACGCAACGCAGCTATCCCCTTAACTTAACACTTCTATGGTTCTCAAGACGATGTTGAGAAGGCCTTGCACAGGGTAACGTCAAAGTCCATACCCACAAATGAGCCAAGAAATCAATATGTTAGGTTTTACTATGACGTAGCCATGAGGGGTTGCAAGGCCAGTCTATTAATACAAGCAAGCCAGGAGAATGACTGTCCAAACGGGAAGGCAGAAAAGGGTTCCAAATAGCATACCCCTGAAGAAAAGGACGCCTCCACAAAGGATATCCCGAATTTCATCGACAGCAACTGAGTGGCCTGCCTTTCTGGATTCAATGTTACCCACAAAGTGTGTATCCCCGGTATGCTTTGCTTGCATGGGTTCCTCCGATCTGTGAAATCCGTTGGAGATCTTTTTGCACCGGGTTGAAGTTATTGGGGCGTTTGATCTTCATGGTCAAGACCCTGGTCTAATAATATGGATTCAACCAATGCTAGAATCTCCTTACCGGTGCATAACTCCTTTGGTACGAAATGATCGGCCCCGGCTTTTAAGGCCGCGTTTCGATATTCCTGCAGGTCATAACTTGTGAAAATGATGATGGGGATCCGGGAATGATCCGTTTTTATCCTTCGGGTAAGCCGGAGGCCGTTTTCGCCCGGCAAATGGATGTCCATGAAAATCAGATGAGGGTAAAAAGTATTGACTTTTCGAATGGCCTCTCCTCCATTAGATGCCTCTTCAACAATCACAGATGCTAGTCGCGTGAGCAAAAACTCCTTGAGTGAGTCCCGAAAGGCAGCGCTGTCCTCGACAATTAATATCTTCAGCATAGGCCCTCTGCGTTACAGTTATGTTTATGGTTTTCCCATGGTATGGGAAATTGAATTCATTCTTTAGTACAGATTCCAGGCACAATAAATGGGGTGAACACCGTATTTAGCACGAGATAACCCTGTATTTTCTTCTGGGGTGGAGCAGGTCACCAGCCTGTATCATGCTTGTGACCCTTCGATTGAACGGAGGCTATACGATGAATAAAAAGCGGCGAATCGTCATTGCTGAAGACCACACGATACTCAGAGAAGGGTTACGGGCGTTGCTATCCGTTGACCCGCTTTTTGAAATTATCGGCGAGGCGGAAGACGGGCGCGATGCTATCCGCTGCGTTGAGACACTGATGCCTGACCTTGTTCTGATGGACCTCTCCATGCCAAAGATGGATGGTATGGAGGCTATCAGAGAAATAAAGCAACGATTTCCAGAGACAAAGATCCTGGCCTTGACTGTTCACAAAACCGAAGAGCATATTCTCGCCGCGCTTCAGGCTGGTGCCGATGGATACGCCGTGAAAGATGCCAGTCACGCTGAGCTGTTGGTGGCCATTAAGAGTATTTTGTCCGGGAAGTCATACCTCAGCCCTGGAATCTCTGGAAAGGTGATAGAGGGGTACCTGGCTGGCAAGCAAACCTTAAAATCCAGCTCCTCGTGGGACACCCTCACCCAGCGAGAACGAGAAGTGCTGAAGCTGATTGCCGAGGGGTATAAGAACAAGGAGATTGCTGATTACCTCTGTATCAGCTTGAAGACAGTGGAAAAGCACCGGTCCAACCTCATGAGAAAATTGGATCTCCACAATACTGCTGCCCTGACCACATTTGCAATGGAGAAAGGGCTGGTCAGCAAATGAATTGAGCTTCGCCTGGCTTTTTACATGGGGCCAAGGGGCCTCATTTAGGAAAATAGGTGCAAGGAAATGAGGTGAGATTATGGCAAAGGCCCGAATCATGATTGTTGAGGATGAAAGGATTGTCGCTGGTGATGTAAAGAGGATTCTCCAGAATATGGGATATGCCGTGCCCGCAGTGGTGTCATCAGGGGAGGAGGCGATTAAAAGGGCACAAGAGGAAAACCCCGATCTAGTATTGATGGATATCGTGTTGCAGGGTGAGATGGATGGAATTGAGGCTGCCAGAAAGATACGCTCCCGTCTCGATATCCCGGTTCTATATCTCACTGCCTATACAAATACGGGAATGCTGCAAAGGGCAAAGGTAACAGAGCCCTTTGGGTATATTGTCAAACCATTTCAGGAAAGGGAATTGCACAGCAACATTGAGATGGCCCTGTACAAGCAAAAGGTACAAAGGAAATTAAAGGAGAGCGAGCAGTGGCTTTCCACAACACTTAAAAGCATAGGTGACGGCTTGATTGCCACTGATGGAAAAGGATTCGTAAGATTTATGAATCCTGTTGCCGAAGCACTGACAGGATGGAAACAGGAAGAGGCATTGGGTAAAGATGCGGCGGAAGTATTCCATATCATTAATGAAAAGGCACGGAGTCTTACCGAAAGCCCAGTGGCGAAGGCACTCCGTAATGGTGTTGCTCTGAGTCTCACAATTCATGAGCTGCTCATTACCAAGGACGGCACTGAAATCCCTATTGATGGCAGTGCTGCACCCATCAGGGATGTGAAAGGAACCATTGTGGGCGTTATTCTAGCCTTCCGCGACATCACAGAGCGAAGAAAAATGGAGGAGGCGCTACGCGAGGCGCATAACGAGCTAGAAAGGCGGGTCGAAGAACGAACTGCTGAGCTTTCAAAATCCAACGCACTTCTAAAACAAGAGGTTGCTGAGCGTAAACGGGCGGAGGAAGCGCTACAGAGATCAGAGAGGGAGCTCAGGCGTCTGTCCTCCCAACTCCTCAAGGCCCAGGAAGAAGAAAGGAAACGGATCGCCTTGGAGCTTCATGATGGTATTGGACAAAGCCTGAGTGCTATCAAATTCAGGGTAGAGGCTGCCCTTGAACAAATGGGTCAGGAAAAGTCTGCGAAAGGTGTCAAATCATTAGAGCCCATTGTTCCCATGGCTCAAGAAGCACTTGAAGAAGTTCGCAGAATCACAGTAAACTTGCGGCCGTCAACCCTGGACGATCTGGGAATCTTGCCCACCATTGAGTGGTTTTGCCGGGAATTTCATGCCATTTATTCGGCTATTCGCATCGAAAAGGAAATCAACATACAAGAAAATCAAGTCCCTGACCCACTCAAGATCATTATCTTCAGAGTCCTTCAGGAGGCCTTTAATAACATAGGCAAGCACAGTCAGGCCAACCTCTCGTATCTTTGTCTGGGGAAAAAGGACAAGACATTAGAATTGGCTATTCGGGATAATGGCTTGGGATTCGATCTGGAAGATGTGCTCTCTGGGGAGAGACCTAAGAGTGGGCTTGGCCTTACCAGCATGAAGGAACGAACTGAACTTTCAGGTGGGTCCTTTGCTATAGAGTCCGCCCGGGGCGCGGGGACCATGATACGCGCTTCATGGCCTGTGAGGGTTTAAAGTTCAGGCCATCAGAACCTTTCCTGGCCCGAGAGCTCGTAGACCTTTAGTTTCCCTAGGGTGGAGCCGATGTCATATGTTCCGATTTCCCGTAGATCCAGATGGGACCGAGAGGCGCGAGAGGTCGTTTCAGTTATAAAAATGCTGTTAGGAGAGGACTTGGTAAGGCCCTGCAGGCTGAAAACAACATTCACCGAATCACCGATAACCGTGTAGTCCATTTTCTTGTCAAAACCAATGTTGCCGACCACAACTTCCCCTGTATGGACACTGATGCCGATAGATACCATTTCCCCAATTTGCCTCGAAAGATGGTCGTTTACGGGCACAAGGGCCTGTTTCATGTCCAGGGCTGCTGCAATAGCATTATCAGCATGTTGGGCACTTGGAATCGGGGCTCCAAAGATGGCCAGGAAACCGTCACCCAGGTACTTATCAACAATGCCTTGATGCTTAAAGACAATATTCCCCATACTGGAAAAAAAATAGTTTATTGTCGACACAGTCTTTTGGGGCCCAATCGTCTTGGCTAGCGTTGAAAAGTTTCGTATATCGATATTGAGCAAGGTCAACGACCTCGATTCTTCTATCACTAGAGCTTCTGAATCGACACCAAGGATAATCTTGTCCACAATCTCTTTGGGCACAAACTTCTGGAACATGTGTCGAATTTCCCGTTCATGCTCAGCTCCAGACAGGGTTTCTTTATAGAGCCTCGCATTCTCCATGGCAATACTTACCGATGTTGCGATCGATTGTAGGAGCTGTTCATCGTTAACATCAAAGTCACCATTGATCTTATTGAGAACCTCGATGACACCAATCACATTACCCTGCGAAATCATCGGCGCGCATAACACAGACCTAGTATTAAAATTCGTACAATTATCCACTTTCGGGTAAAAACGGTCAGTTTCTCGAATATCATTTGCAATTATCGATTCCCCTCGGGCAGCCGCATAACCGGAGGCCCCCTGACCAAGTTTGACTCGGCAGTTCCGAAGGGATTCAAGATCAATATTAAAGGTAGCCTTATACTCAAGTTCCTTGCCATCCATGAGCAGCAGGGAGCCCGCTTCCGCGCTCATCATTATACGGATCATATCCATAGTATAATTTAACACCTGACTAACGTCGAAGGTGGAAGAAGCCAAGGCGCTCCCAATCTGCTTAAGCTTGTCTAGTTCCTGTTTCCGTTTAACTACCAAACTAGATAACAAGTTCCTTTCAATGGCGAGCGAAAGGCAATCTGCCATCCTATCCATCAATTGTTGAGCGCCATAGAATGCATCAGGTTGGCTGGAATACAGTATCAGCAATCCTATAACACGCCCCTCGATCTTCAGAGGAGTCAGAAGACATGACCGAAGGTCCTGATCTGCGAAGAGTTCTTTTTCAACCGGATGGGAAAGCGCACCCGTGTCACCCACGATCATACTTGTTCCCTGCTTGAGTTCTTTATCAATGATAGAGCCCAGGTGATAGTAGTGGGCATCTTTGGAGAGGTTAGTTGGCACAAGGGCTAACAAGTCAACAATAGAAACACGGTTGGGTGTATTTTCGTCCCAGCCTAGAATAAGGGCCAACTGAAAGGGTACATTTCTCTGAATTTCATGTAAAACGGCGGATAGAAGTTCGCTGTCTCTGAGACTCGAGTTAATGGTCTTAAGGATTTTCTCTATAGACTTTAGGCGGTGTTCCACCCTTTTGCTTTCGCGCATAAGACGGATGTTGTCATAGGTGAAAGCTGCACTGCTCAAGAGCGGTGTCAGGATTTCAACGTCTTCTTGGGTGAAGTGTGTATCGGCATGTTTTCTGGAGATGGTAAGCACGCCCACAATGTCATTGATGGTCTTTAAAGGCATGCACACAAAGGATTTAGTTCCGTAGTGCAGACGCGATTTGCGCCCAAAGCGAGTATCCTTTTCAATATCCTCTACAACAAGAGGTGATTTATTGATGACAGCATATTTGGCAATACTGGTTGCAAAATCGATCCGGTCTCCCTTTTTAATAATCCCTTCAAGTCCAATGCAGACCTGCACAACAAATGCTTTTCTATGAGGTCGCTCCAAGATCAAAACCGATCCGATATCTGCGTTAACTAGTTTTAAGGCTCGTTCTAAGGCGATATAGAAAAGTTCTTCTGTATCTAAGGTCACATAGCAAAGGTCAGAGAGCTCCTTTAGGGTGGAGATTTCCAAAAACTTTTTTTTTAGGTGTCTGACATTAACTCCGAGTTCATTCCTAAGGGTTTCAATAGACTGCACAATAACCTCTAATTCGTTTGTCGCCACCGGTTTTTCAAGGCCCGAAACCTCTTTTGTAATAGTATCTGAGATATCCTTGGAAATATTTCTGATCACATCAAAAAATCTTCGAATCATGGTAAAGCCAAGTAAGGACGAAGCTAAAAGGATAATGAAATATATGGGGATATGTTTGTCTTCAAGCATACCGTACTTGAGAGCGAAGTAAAGAAAGCCAATAACTGGAACAAGAAAGAAAAGGCCGAAGACGATATGGAGTTTATAGTAGAGATCTTTTTTCTCTACGGATAGATTTTCCCACCACTTTTTGAAATTCATCTTTGTCCCCTTGCCCTCCTGTCATTTACATTTCTCCGATACTTTGCCTGCTGAGGAGCCTATTTATTCTGGCCAGGAGCCTTTTGGGGTTGACGGGTTTCGTGAGGTAATCATCAGCGCCCGCATCAATTCCCTTTACCTCGGAGTCCATTTCGCCCTTTGCGGTAAGCATTATTATGGGAATATAGCGTGTAGAGAGCTGGGACTTGAGTTTTTTTATAAGCGTTAGGCCATCCATTTTGGGCATGAGAAGATCGGTGACTACAAGATCTGGCTTCTCCTGCAAGGCCAGCTTCAGGGCCTCCAAACCATTCTCAGCGGTAATGATGAGGTAACCCTCGGATTCCAGGATATTACGGAGAATTTTGAGTATTATTTGGTTATCGTCGGCCGCGAGGATTTTTTTAGGCCTTACGCTGGTGACTGAGGCCGGCGGTTCCTCGGGAGGCGGCTCTTCTGTCTTGATCTCCTCCAGGGCCGGAGGCTCCACAATGGGCATTTGAGTGATCCCCTCAGCCTTTGGTGGGGCTACACGAAAGACCTCCTCAATAGTGGTCAGCCCCTGAAGGGCCTTCCTTATTCCATCCATGGTCATGGATTGAAAGCCCTCCCTTTCAGCCGCTTTTCTCAGGGCGAGATCGGAAACCTTTGGTTCTATAATCTCCTTCAGGAATGGGGTTATCATCAGGACCTCGAACAGGCCCATACGGCCCAAATAGCCTGTGTACTGGCAGGCTTCGCAACCGGCCCCTTTCCAAAATGTAGTTCCTTCATCTTTGCCTATATGCGGGGGGAGCTGCTTCAAGATTTGGGGGGTCAGGGGATCAGGGATCTTGCACTCCTGACATATCCCTCTTACCAGTCTTTGTCCTACAACTGCGACAAGCGAAGCGGAGATAAGGAAGGCCTCTACGCCCAGGTCCAAGAGCCTTGTCACGGCAGAGAGGGCGTCGTTTGTGTGCAAGGTGGAGAGCACCAGGTGCCCGGTCTGTGCAGCCCGGAAGGCGATGGAGGCGGTCTCGCTGTCCCTTATTTCCCCAACCATAACAATATCCGGATCCTGTCTTAGGATAGACCTGAGCCCTGTCGCGAAGGTGATTCCCGCCGGGGGGTTTATCTGCACCTGGTTGATTCCCTGGATGTCGAACTCAACGGGATCTTCCACGGTTATGATATTAACATCTGGGGAATTGAGCCTGTTAAGGCACGCATAGAGGGTTGAGGACTTCCCGCTTCCAGTAGGTCCGGTAGCAAGGATGATTCCCTGGGGCATGCTCATCGCCTCCACAAAATCCTTTAAGGCTTTATCAGATAGGCCCAGGGTTTCAAGGCATACTCCAGCGCCGCTCTGGTCTAGAATTCGTATGGTTACCTTCTCCCCATATGACGCGGGTATCGTAGAGACCCTTAGATCATAAATCTTATCTCGGAATTTTACCTGAGACTTACCGTCTTGGGGCTTTCTCCGGATGGAGATGTCCATATTAGACATAATCTTTATCCTGGAGACAAGGGACGCATGGACGTGCTTGTCCGTTTTCATAACCTCACGCATGATACCATCAATGCGGTAGCGTACAATGACCGCAGCTTTTCGCGGTTCAATGTGTACATCACTCGCCTTAAGCTTGATTGCATCGGCGAGTATGGCGTTAGTGAACCGTACAACGGGAGGGAGTTCCGTTAGTGCTGCGAGATCTTCAACGTCCTTCTCCTCCTTATTCACAGGCAGGATAACCTCTATCCCCTGATCAATGCTCGGCTCAGAGTCTAAATCCTTCTCCAGGCCGTGCTTCGGATAGTACCTTTCAATGGCCTGCAAAATGTCTCCTTGGGGGGCTGCTGCAATATCTATGGCCATCTGGGTAAGAAAGCGAAGGTCATCTGCTGCGTAGAGATCTAAGGGATTGGCCATGGCAACAAGGAGCCCTTTAGGTGTTTTTTTGACCGGAATCAGCAGATAATTCTCAGCTACCTCAGCGGGCACCAGAGAGATAATCTCTTCCGGGATCTCCGCCTTAACAAGGCGAAGAAAGGGGATCATGAGTTGCTTCGCTACGGCCTTTGCTATCTCTTCCTCATCCGCTACTCCCATATCAATGAGGATCTGGCCGATCTTCTTTTTCTGGAGCTTCTGAATCTCCAGGGCTTTGGCCACGGTTCTCTCATCTATAAGGCCTGCCTCCACTAAGAGCTCACCCAGCTTTTTCCGTCCTCTGGGAGGCTTTGAGTTACTTGGCATCATCCAGAACCCTCACTTCTCATCTCCAGATAAGGCCCCTTTCACTGCTGTCTCCAAGTCCTTGAGCTCGGCCTCCAGTTCCGATAGTGCTCCCTCCGCCTCTGTCAATCTTGCTTCCTTTCCCATGAGCTCTAATCGGTAGGCTGCCTCAAAGGCACGCTTGGCACCGAAGTTACCCACCGAGCCCTTCAGGCTGTGGGCAGCACGGTCCAGGGCATCGGCATCGCTCTTGGCAATTGCCCCTCGGATGTGTGCTATATTATCGGGTAAGTTCTCCAGGAACAGAGTGGCGATCTCCTTAAAGAGCTCCCTATCTCCATTCACCACCTCCAGCGCCTTGGGCATATCAAAGACATCCTTTGGTGGTGGGTCATTACTCCGTGAAGAGAGAGAAGGTCTTTCCTTCTTTTTATCCTGTAGTCCACTGGCAAATTTCTCGATCACTGTAAAGAGCTCTTCGGCCTTGATCGGCTTTGAGACATAGTCATCCATTCCTGCCGCAAGACATCTCTCCCGGTCTCCCTTCATGACATGGGCAGTCATGGCAATAATAGGGATACTGGATATTGGATGCTGGATGCTGGATATTCGGCCTTTCGAGTTTCGAGTTTCAAGCTTCAAGTTTCGGATTTCCCGCGTAGCGGTAATTCCATCCATCTCCGGCATCTGGACATCCATGAGAATCAGATCAAAACCTCCCTCCTTGACCTTCAGAATCGCTTCTCTTCCATTCGGGGCAACAACAGCCCGGTGACCACGTTTCTCCAGTATCTTCAGGGCTAGTTTCTGGTTCACTATATTGTCCTCAGCCACCAGGATATTGAGCCTGTTGCGGGCTTCCCGGATGCTGTGGCGGGTAATGACAGGGGCCTTCTCCTCAGGGGGATGTCCCAGGGCCATGAGGATGGCGTCCAGAAGCTCTGATTGCTTCACTGGCTTCAGCAAATAGCCTGATATCCCCACCTCCTTACAGCGTGCTGCATCTCCCCTTTGCCCCACCGAGGTGAGCAAAATAATCTCCACATCCGCCCCATAGCGGCCCTCTTTTACCCTCTTCGTCACCTCAAATCCATCTAACCCTGGCATCTTTAAGTCCACCAAGAGCACTCGGTACGGCTTCCCTGACTCAAATGCCCTCTTGATTTCAGCAAGTGCTTCCTTTCCATCTTCAGCCTCAGTTGGCTCCAGGCCCCATGAGGAGGTCATTTCCTTAAGGACTAACCGGTTAGTGGCATTGTCATCCACAATGAGAACAGGTAGACCCGATAGGTCTAGCTCCCTCAGACGCAGGGAATCGGTCGCCTTTTGGGCGCTTAATCCAAAACGGGCAGTAAAGTGAAAGGTGCTCCCCTTGCCCGGCTCGCTCTCCACCCAGATACGCCCGCCCATCATCTCCACGAGCTGCCTGGTTATAGCCAGGCCCAACCCTGTGCCGCCATGCCTTCGGGTGGTGGAGCCATCTGCCTGGGAAAAGGTCTCAAAGATTGTGTCTATCTTGTCAGGAGGAATCCCAATGCCCGTGTCCGATACCATGAAATGTAGAAGCACTGAGGAGTCCTCCTCCTTTTCCGTTTCTACCTGGATTACTACCTCTCCTTCTTTGGTAAACTTGATGGCATTTCCGGTCAGATTGACAATGATCTGGCGCAGGCGAGTGGGGTCTCCCACGAGGGGAGTGGATACATCCGGTTTGATGCGGCAGGCAAACTCAAGGCCCGATTCTTCAGCCTTTACGGCAAGCATCTCGGCAACGTTCTCCAGGGCTGTGCGGAGATCAAAGTCGATCTCTTCCAGCTTGACGCAACGCGCCTCGATCTTGGAGAAATCCAAAATGTCATTTAGAAGCGAGAGCAAGGAGTCAGCAGACCCCTGTACTGTCTCCAGGTACTCACGCTGCTCTTTAGTCAGATCGGTGCCCAGGGCCAGCTCTGTCATGCCCATGATGGCATTCATGGGGGTGCGGATCTCGTGGCTCATGTTGGCCAGGAACTCGCCTTTGGCTATGTTGGCTGATTCGGCCTCCACGGCCTTCTGTTTGGCCAATTCCGTGACTTGCTGGAGCAACCGGTTTTTGGTTTCTAACTGTTGGTAGGCGGCCCTGATCTGTTCCTCGGCCAGCTTGCGGTCGGTGATGTCTCTTGCAATGCCCACGAGACCCACAATCTTGCCCGAACTATCCCGCAAGGGTATCTTACTCGTTAAATTCCATATCGTTTTGCCCTCCTTATTTACCGGGCGATCTTCTTTGTTGAGCAGGGGCTGACCTGACCGGATGACCTCCAGATCGTCGGCGTAGTAGTTGGTAGCTACCTCCTCCGGGAAAAGCTCGAAAACCGTCTTTCCGACGACCTCTTCCGGCTTCGTCGCTCCGAATAAACGGGCAAACGCAGTGTTGCTGACAAGATACCGGCTCTCGATATCTTTGACATAGATATAATCTGGCACGTTGTCTATCACGGTGCGCAGGAGATTCCGTTCTTTTTCTAGCGCCTCCTCTGCCCGCTTGGGCTCGGTGATGTCTCTTGCGATGCCTACCAGACCCACAATCTTCCCCGAACTATCCCGCAGAGGAAGTTTACTCGTTAAATTCCATATCCTGTTGCCTGTCTTGTGGTCTATGGAGCGCTCTTGTCTGTCGAGCAGGGGCTGACCTGACCGGATGACCTCCAGATCGTCGGCTCGGTATTTGGTTGCCAGCTCCTTTGGGAAAAGCTCGAAGACCGTCTTTCCGATGACCTCCTCCGGCTTTGCCTTACCAAGGAAACGCGCATGCCCATTGTTGCTGACAAGATATCGACTCTCGCTGTCTTTGACATAGATATAGTCTGGCACGTTGTCTATCACGGTACGCAGCAGACTGCGTTCCTCTTCCAGCGCCTCCTCTGCCCGCGTGCGCTCGGTGTTCTCCGCCAGTAATTCTTCATTGGCCTTTGCAAGTTCTGCCGTTCGTTCCTCAAGGTGGTGTCTATATATCTCCAACTCCCCAATTTTGTCCTCCAAATTGGCATATGATTCCCTTAATTTGGCCTTCATTTTATCAAAAGCGCTGGCGAGCTTACCAATCTCATCTCTTGATTCTATTAATTTGGGATCTAGCTCAGCATCAAGCTTCCCTGCACTGATCCCTTCTGTGATTTCTGTAAGTCTTTTGATTGGGGCTACGATCCTATGTGAAAGGAGATATGAGCTAACCAAAGCCATTACCAACAAAATGCCAAAAAAGGTGGTTGTGGACCAAATGACAGGTGCTAACTCTTTAGAAATAGTCTCTTGAGGAACACTGCATAGGACTGTCAATACGGGACTTCCGTTCGGAACCAACTTGCACTCAGCAGCAGAAATATGGACATTACTCATCTCTTCTTCTTTGGAAAGAAATGGCCTAGGGTCACGTTTGACTTCACCGTCAGGAGGTGATAATAAGTTCTCTCCATTGCTTCCGTAGATCCACATGACAGAAGTATCAAGGATTTTAATCCGAGCTATGTGGTGAATATAGTCTGTGAGATCACAATGTTTAATGATAACACCCCCAAATCCTCCGGCCTCTGGTTCTTCTATCTCTTTTCCTACAAGAAGGCCCAACCTGTTCCCCACATCATAAAAGGGAGCAGTAGACGCTAGCGTCCTGGCTTTATCTGATTTCAAATCCATGAAAAGATATTTCATGTTCTGGCCAAAAAGATCGTCTTCTGGTATCTCCTCTAATGACCTGTGGGTTCTTTTTCGTTTGTTTCCACATATAATGATTTTTTCCTGACCTGATTCGTCCAGAAATCTCATGGATAAATGGATCTTGCTTCCTCGTGATACACTCAAGAACAACTTTTCTACTTCCGCGCGGCGAAGAAGTATCTCATCTTTTGATGACATCAGATAGTCGTTGAGCTGCGGTGATAATGCTAGGAAACCTAGCTCCTTCACTATAGGGGCAGAATAGATTTCCTCAAATTTGCGTACCGCATTCTCAGATACAAGTAAGATTTTCCCTTGGATAGAATCCATAACAACTTTTTTGGCATATGCATAATAGATAATCCCCGAGACCGCTGTGAGAAAACAGCAAATTGATAAAAAGGGAAGGAGAATCTTTAGGAATATTGGCACTAATTTCTGGGACTTTTCTCTATTGCTTTGTCGGCTCATACTATCTCCTTATCGGGTATTTTTCCAAAGCAAGTGCCTTTTCTATATATTCTTCTATTCCCATTTCTGCATTAGTAGCAATATTAAGCATTTTAGCTCTCTCTCGATTCAAAATGAAAGGACCGCGTGGAGGTGCTTTCACACGGATATCACTAGGGTTTTCCCCCTTATTCAGAATCCGGTGGGCCAGCTTCAAAGCCTCATATCCTTGGTTATATCCAGAATCGTCACAAATACATAACATTCCTTCAATGGCAAATTGCTTTTCCTGAGCACACTCGGGTATTTTGACATTGCGCAGATACCAGGCACCGATTTCTAATTGATCCACCGGATTACCGCGGCGATCCTTTATGCTATTATGATTAAGCATAAAGAATGCGTCGACTTTGTTCTGGAGTTTAAGTGCCTTTGATTTCCATTCAGAAAGAGAATTCGTTACTACTGACTCGACAAGCTTAGCTGGAAGCTGCCCTACGTTGTAAAGATTTTGTAGTGTCTTAGCCTTGGATCGCCCTGTTGGTGAATCATCTGAGAGAATCGCAAAAGTCTTTATGTTGGGGGTAACCCTTTTAAGAAATTCTAAACATTCCGTCAGGTATCCTGCCTGATATACGCCGGTTACATTGTGGCCCGGATGATCAAGAGATTCAAGGAGTCCATACTTTAGAGGAAGTCCATTTATACCCCAGAAAACCACCGGGATACCTGTATCAATAAATTGATTCCCTATATAATTGGCAGCATTATCGTCTCCGAGAAGTATCAGGTCAGGCGAGAACTTTGTTATTTCATTCACAACCCTGTTAGTCGCAACCCCTATATCGCTCCTTGTATTCTTGCGTTTTGTATCCATCCACGTTTTTTTCACGAGAGCAGATGAGCTTTCAACATAATCCTTTTTGGTGAATTCCACCACTTGATCTTTATTCTCCAGAAACCCAAACTCAATCAGTCCTGCACAAACCCCTTCATGGGTGTCTTCTGACCAAAGGTATTCAGAATGATAGCTATCTACAATAAATATTTTGTATCTTCTTTTCGGCTTGCCTTCATCAGCAATTGCTGGAAATGTCGACAATAATAAATAGAACCCCATAAGCACCATGGCGATTTTGTTCTTTGAGTTGCCCTGGGTAAACATCTTTTCCCCCTAATCATTGGTAAGAGCTAAATAGAAGCTAAGGTAACGATTCATTCCCAATCCCGATCGGAATTTGACAGGGCATTGCAACATTGCTGTTCACACATGAATCTCACCTCCTTTAAAGTAGCGGTAGAAAATGAGGGTCCCGTCAACCTAAATGAACGTTTGGATCCGTGGATTTCCGCTAGTATCCTGAGAAACTTTGGCCTTTCATTCTTCAAAAATAGTAGTCTACAATGCATAGGGCTCAAGGAGCACCACAACATCGTGACATGGTTGCCTTAGTTAGGAGAGTGGCTAAAGATTATTTTTTATCCAATATCTCCCTTATGCTCTGAGATAACTGCCTCATATTGAATGGCTTCTGTATAAAACCCTCACAACCCCTGTCCAATATCTCTGCGGCCTCCCCGTTTATGCTGTAATCGCTTGAAAGGAGCACCTTCATATGGGGGTTGATCTCCTTGATTCTGTCATAGGTCTGCCCTCCACCCATATTCGGCATAACCATATCCAGCAGGACCATATCAATGGTGTCCTTGTTTTCTCTATAGAGCTCGCGGGCCAGATCCTTATTGCCTCTCTTCTCCATCTCATGGCCCAGCATGAATTTAATCTTCGCCCTCTCTGGGTCGCTGAGCTTCCGGTCATCGAAAAAGCCTTCTATGTGCTCAATGATCTTGAAGGGCGAGTAGATTTTGGAGAAACATTCCGCAACTTCTGGGATAACTTTTTCTGTGGGGTAATCCAGGTGAAACAATTCTTTGTATTCAGCAATGGCCTCCTCTATAAGGCCCAGCTCTTTTAAAGCCGAGGCGCTGTCGAGAATTTCCGGAACACTCCCGTGGATTGATACCGTCTTCTTGGTAATCGAAGGGTCTTGAGTGGATGTCTCCCGGACGTGGGCCTCTTTATGATCCTTTATTTCCTGTTTTAGTAGGTGGATTTTCTCTCCTATAGTCTCTCTGTCAGAGGGATCAAGTTCTGAGGTACCTGACAAAATCCCCTCGTAAACACCCAGGGATTCCTCAAGCAATCCCATGGAATGGTAGATCTCTGCTTCCCTTATTTTGGATTTTATATCCATTTCCCCACCTAATTCCATTCTCGCTAAGAACTGCCCTCGCTTATTTCAACTTGATAAGGCCCCTTTCACTGCTGTCTCCAGATCCTTGAGCTCGGTCTCCAGTTCCGATAGTGCTCCCTCCGCCTCTGTCAATCTTGCTTCCTTTCCCATGAGCTCTAGTCGATGGGCTGCCTCAAAGGCACGTTTGGCACCGAAGTTACCCACCGAGCCCTTCAGGCTGTGGGCAGCACGGTCCAGGGCATCGGCATCGCTCTTGGCAATTGCCCCTCGGATCTGTGCTATATTATCGGGTAAGTTCTCCAGAAACAGAGTGGCGATCTCCTTAAAGAGCTCCCTATCTCCATTCACCACCTCCAGCGCCTTGGGCATATCAAAGACATCCTTTGGTGGTGGGTTATTACTCCGTGAAGAGAGAGAAGGCCTTTCCTTCTTTTTATCCTGTAGTCCACTGGCAAATCTCTCGATCACTGTAAAGAGCTCCTCTGCCTTTATCGGCTTTGAGACATAGCCATCCATGCCCGCTGCAAGACATCTCTCCCGGTCTCCCTTCATGACATGGGCAGTCATGGCAATAATCGGGATACTGGATATTGGATACTGGATGCTGGATATTTGACCTTCCGAGTTTTGAGTCTCGAGTCTCAAGTCTCTAATCATCCGCGTAGCGGTAATTCCATCCATCTCCGGCATCTGGACATCCATGAGGATCAGATCAAAACGCTCCCCCCTAAGCTTCTCAATCGCCTCCTTGCCATTTGAGGCAACAACAGCCCGGTGACCACGTTTCTCCAGTATCTTCAGGGCTACTTTCTGGTTCACTATATTGTCCTCAGCCACCAAAATATTGAGCCTCCTGCGGGCTTCCCGGATGCTGTGACGGGTAATGACAGGGGCCTTCTCCTCAGGGGGATGTCCCAGGGCCATGAGGATGGCGTCCAGAAGCTCTGATTGCTTCACTGGCTTCAGCAAATAGCCTGATATCCCCACCTCCTTACAGCGTGCTGCATCTCCCCTTTGCCCCACCGAGGTGAGCAAAATAATCTCCACATCCGCCCCATAGCGGCCCTCTTTTACCCTCTTCGTCACCTCAAATCCATCTAACCCTGGCATCTTTAAGTCCACCAAGAGCACTCGGTACGGCTTCCCTGACTCAAATGCCCTCTTGATTTCAGCAAGTGCTTCCTTTCCATCTTCAGCCTCAGTTGGCTCCAGGCCCCATGAGGAGGTCATTTCCTTAAGGACTAACCGGTTAGTGGCATTGTCATCCACAATGAGAACAGGTAGACCCGATAGGTCTAGCTCCCTCAGACGCAGGGAATCGGTCGCCTTTTGGGCGCTTAATCCAAAACGGGCAGTAAAGTGAAAGGTGCTCCCCTTGCCCGGCTCGCTCTCCACCCAGATACGCCCGCCCATCATCTCGACAAGCTGCCTGGTTATAGCCAGGCCCAACCCTGTGCCGCCATACCTTCGGGTGGTGGAGCCATCTGCCTGGGAAAAGGTCTCAAAGATTGTCTCTATCTTGTCAGGGGGAATCCCAATGCCCGTGTCCGATACCATAAAATGTAGAAGCACTGAGGAGTCCTCCTCCTTTTCCGTTTCTACTTGGATTACTACCTCTCCTTCTTGGGTGAATTTGATGGCATTTCCGGTCAGATTGACAATGATCTGGCGCAGGCGAGTGGGGTCTCCCACGAGGGCAGTGGATACGTTCGGTTTGATGCGGCAGGCAAACTCAAGGCCTGCCTCTTCAGCCTTCACCGCCAGCATCTCAGAGGCAGTCTCCAGGGCTGTGCGGAGATCAAAGTCAATCTCCTCCAGCTTGACGCAACGGGCCTCGATCTTGGAGAAATCCAGGATGTCATTTAGAAGCGAAAGCAAGGACTCAGCAGACCCCTGCACTGTCTCCAGGTACTCACGCTGCTCTTTGGTCAGATCGGTGCCCAGGGCCAGCTCTGTCATGCCCATGATGGCATTCATGGGGGTGCGGATCTCGTGGCTCATGTTGGCCAGGAACTCGCTCTTGGCCCGGTTGGCCGATTCGGCCTCCACGGCCTTCTGTTTAGCCAATTCCGTGGCTTGCTGGAGCAAATGGGTTTTGGTTTCTAACTGTTGGTAGGCGGCCCTGATCTCTTCCTCAGCCAGCTTGCGCTCGGTGATGTCTCTTCCAAGGCCCACGAGACCTACGATCTTCCCGGAACTATCCCGCAGGGGAATCTTACTCGTTAAACTCCAAATCTCTTTGCCCTCCTTATTTATTGGGTAATCTTCTTTGTTGAGCAGGGGATTGCCTGACCGGATGACCTCTTGATCGTCGGCGTAGTATTTGCGAGCCACTTCCGGCGGGAAAAGCTCGAAGACCGTCTTTCCAACCACTTCCTTCGGCGTTACGTCTCCGAATAAACGCGCAAACGCATTGTTGCTGACAAGATATCGACTCTCGGTGTCTTTGACATAGATATAATCTGGCACGTTATCCATCACGGCGCGCAGGAGATTACGTTCTTCCGCGAGCGCCTCCTCCACCCGCTTGCGGTCGGTAATATCTTTAGCAGTACAGACGATGCTGATGATATTGTCTTCCTTATCCTTCATCACTGAGGCGCTGAAAAGAATGGGAATTTTTTTGTCATATTTTGTTTTGCAGTATGTCTCATAACTCCTTAATTCACCTTTTTTATGCAACTTTTCCAGTTGTTCTCCCTTAAGTGGCATTTTGTCAGCAAATATGATTTCCACTGGCTCTCCGATCAGTTCCTTTTCTTCATAGCTCAAAAGCTCGCACGCCGCGTTATTTACAGTATTAATCCTTACTTCCGAGTCAAGTACAATCAAAGCATCACTCATGCTTGCGATAATACTGTCCACATAACCTTTTGAAACCGTCGTCTTTTCAAGCTCTTTAGCCATGTTGTTAAAGGAGTGAGCAACTTGTGCTAATTCATCTTTGGATCTTATTTCTATCCTATGAGCCAAATTGCCCTTCCCTATCACTGCCGCACCCATAGTGAGGTCTCTAATCGGTCTTGTAAAGTGTTTGACTGTAAAGGCGAGTATGACTCCAAACGCCGCCAGGGCCGACAGAGAAACGACTAGACCAGTGATAATAATTCTTTTCTTCATCTCTGAGACATGTCTAAGGGAAAAGCCAAGCCAGAACGACCATTGCTTTCCTCCGATCTCAAGGGGATCAATAGAGATGCCATACCCTTGTTTCTGATTGAGGAATATATCCTCCTCCCATTTTGTGTTTGCCAGTTGAGGGAAATAGTCACGGGCTGACGTTCTCATGAAAGAGGCTTTATCAGCGAGATATATTGTGCCATCATCACGTACTACCCACCAAAAAAGGAATTCACTACGGTGTGACAACTTGTTAAGGCTCTCAAAGGGAAACCTGGACTCGAAATAGCCGAGTTCCACTTCCTTTGCTATCAAAGTCCCAATAGTCCTGTTTTCATTTACAACGTGCTCTTCTACCCAAGAAGTGTGTTTGACCGAAATGCTATAAGAAATAAGACAGACTGCCAAAACAAACGAAACGAAAACTGTGATAAAGATTTTCGAGAATAGCTTCATTATTCTATGTTTACCTCTTGTTCCCTACTATGAGAAAGGATGTCAGAAGATTACCGTGCTTGTTGCCAATCCCGGGAAAATGGCCTTGCTCACCCCAGGTAAAGCTTGCAATGAATGGGGCGTCATTATTTGCATAATTTATCAGTAGTGACATCTTTGGCCTTTCTGTTTCAGGTATAATGCCCATTGCTCCGGCACAGACGTAACCTATTCCAAAAATTGGTTTTTCATCAATACTAATCCCGGCACGGACTTTTGCATTTTTGGGCATATTTGCAATCCTGTTCATTAATGTTTCCCATGTGCCCCCGCTAAGGTATATTCTTTCCCCAATCCTAATATTTGTGCTTGTCATCAGACTCCTATCATTAAGGGTTTCGTCCTTTGGCCAGGGATGTGAGAATAAGAAATAATCTTGCCCGCTGGGGGACGTGTATTTCCTGTATATAGGATGCAGAATGAGTAGGTCCCTTATTACGTCAGGTTTTCCAATTTCCCTATATAATCTCTCAATTTCACCGCCAAGCCATTCATCATATACATCCAGTGCTGGTCTGTTATCGATTTCTATAATACTCTGGCCATCGACCTTTGTTACAATTCCTGTATAAAGTTCCTTGACATCAAATCCCCCTTCGAATGTCCATCCCAGTGGGAGGTCTGTGTAAATAGCGGCCAATGAAACACCCGCATCATACACCTTATTTTCCCCAATGGCGCCAAACTCCGGCCCTCCACAGGTTCCACCCAGTATGACAGTGCTTGGTCCGAGAACCTCTTCGATGCCCCCAATAACCTCCTCTTCCACTCCGATCGTAGGCATAGCTAAAACCACCTTTGGTGGCTCGTTCTGAGATTTCCCTGCGCTTCTTATCGCACTTCGTATCGCTGCCCTTGATGCTTCCTGGATTGAGGGATAAGCAGAGAACTCGGCAGACCCCACTCCAAAAGTAATGTCTTCTGAGGTTATGGTCATGATTGACAAACCTCTTTTTCCTTGGGTTAATGAATGAGCATAACCTCTCTCTGTCACATTCAAAAATCCCTTATCACTCATCACCGCCCTCGAATCAGAAGTTCCGCCACATATCTTGGTTCGTTTCCCAAGCAGATCCCTCAGTTCGGAGAGTATGATATCCATGTTACTACCGGAACTAGCAAAGACGATGGCAAAGTCCGGTGCTATATCCTTCTTACCTTTCAAGGCCATTTCAACTGCCTCTCTTACTGCTTCCCTTGGGTTCTCCTTGATGCTCCATCCCGTGCCAACCTCAGAACCCCTGACCTCTTCTGCCTTTTCTATTATCCTTTCCTTTGGAGCTAATTGATACTCTCCCTTTGTTCCAAAATAGGAAAAAAATAGGTAAATCCCGATGAGGATCGCTGTTGGTACAGCCACAATAATGGACAATTCCTTCCTGGACATAGTTAACCTCCATCAGAAATTAGTTTCTTAAGAATACTGGGCACTGGTCAGGTCTCCATGACGAAAGAGTTCCGTCATCAGTTATTCGTCCTGAATGTAATCCTAAACGTTGTTCCCCCGCTTCTATCAAGCTCTATGGTGCCGACAAGTTGCTCTGCTAAGGTGATTACTAATTGCATACCTAAAGATTCAGTATTTCTGAAATCCACATCCTTTGGAAATCCTATGCCATTATCACTGACAATCAGTTCAATCTTATCTCCATTGGTGCGGTGCATAGCGATTTTGAGGTCTCCTCCCCTGTCACCTGGAAAGGCATGCTTGAGGGCGTTTGACACCAGCTCGTTGATGATCAAACCACAGGGGATGGCGGTATTGATGTCGAGGAAGACATCATGAACATCAGTGTTGACTCTGATGGCAGCAGCACGGGCTCCGTAGGAGCGGAAGAGTGAAGTTGTCAGGTCTCGGATATAGCCGGCAATGTCAATGCTTGCAAGGTCTTTTGATTGATATAGTTTCTCATGGATGAGCGCCATTGACCTCACTCGGTTCTGGCTTTCCTTGAACATCTCCAATGCTTCTCTATCCTTGACATATCCAGATTGGAGGTTGAGCAGACTGGAGATGACCTGCAGGTTATTCTTTACCCTGTGGTGAATCTCCT
>Ga0209979_1000307_pt1 | contig 71253 bp, 71 predicted proteins | sample AnhtaG_FD_183114 | JGI IMG/M metagenome (GOLD analysis project Ga0209979, IMG submission 183114) | Deep subsurface microbial communities from Anholt, Denmark to uncover new lineages of life (NeLLi) - Anholt_01485 metaG (SPAdes) (version 2) | ecosystem: Environmental > Aquatic > Marine > Oceanic...
TGGACGGATAGGACTTAAATCCAACATCTCGAATAACAATTTAGGAGAGCCAGTCTCTTTCATGTTCCATCTTGATGAAGATTGGTTCTCCAAATAAACATTGCAGAATTATTTAATTCCCCCGCGCGCTCTACTTTCTTTACTATTCTGATTAGTTCTTTTGGTTCTGCTATAACTTTTCCGCATTTCTCACACCTTTCGGTTTTCAAAGGCTTGTACATTGGAATCAAAACTTTGACTTTAGGCTCAGAATTACGCTGTTCTATGAAAACCTTGTTTACTGGAACACTATTCCAATGACCGCATATCCCGCATTTTATTCTTAAAATTCTTTCCATAATCAAACTTTCTTAAAATTTTCGAGATGGAGCCTTTTTGCTTGCGGAAAAGCCCATTCAAGGTCTTGTTCATTTTTTATTCTGCCGAATAACCGCGACATTTGAACTATATAATCGGCTTTTTCAGGGTAGAGGTTTGCCGCTTCATCTAATGTAATCGCACCTGTAGCTACCCAGTATGCTGCCTGATTATAGAGAAAGTGAGGTCTTGAGGCAACTGTGGGGAAAATATCCCAAATATCTCTTCGCATGGTTTCGAAGGCGTGACGCGAATCTGCTGATAACCATTTCTGGTATTGAGTGTTGTCTTTGAAGTGGATTTTGTCTATAACGATATCTGTTAAATAACTCGCAAGCCACCCATATTCTGAGGCAGAACAATATGCTGATTACGTTTACCCATCAATCCGATGAAGATGCCCCAGCTTTGAGCAGGCACATCAACAGCCAAATCAAGCTTTTTCAACTATGCCCATTCATAAACGAGAAACTACAGACTATAATGCCTAACACGTATTTTTGGGTGAGCGCCATCACAACCTTCATTCTCTGGGGAATCACCCGTGCAATAGCATTTGAAAATCCGGTGGAAACCTTTCTGAACACAATACTCTCAGACGCTAGAAAACAAGGCGCCGTTGAGACTCAGGTGTTAGATGAAAAAAGCGAGTTGCTCGACGCAATGAATGAAACGGTGGAGATGAACAACACGCTTTTGGCACAAATTAAGGACATGACGTACAACGTGAGAACAGAAGTTAAAGAAATTCAACCATTAACGGAGAACGTCGAGAAACTAAGAACTGACCTAAGCCGCTTAAAAAGGGAATTCAAAAAGTTTGAAGAAAACGTCAAACATCCGAATAAATGTCCGACGTGCAGAAAACCAACACTGCCCGAATTCAAAGTATGTCCCTATTGTGGTGAAAACCTAAAGTTGCTGCCAGAAGCAGTGATCGCATTAAAAGATTACAAATGAAACACTTTGACGCGCGTCTAAATTTATGAACGCGCTAGTACCCCACTGTAAATTTGCATTATTAGACCTTTACCAGCCGTTGCTTCTTCCTGTGGCTGAACAATTTAATCTCTCGTTCTCTCTTCATGGCATCGCTACGGCTGTTAAACTCTTCCACGTACACAATTTTCGCAGGCCTGTGCATTCTCGTGTATCTGGCGCCTTGACCTTTTTTGTGCTGTTCAACTCGATGTTCCACGTTTTTAGCCTGTCCAGTGTAGTAGCTACCGTCTTTACAAAGAAGGATGTAAACGTAATAGGGCATTCATCATCAACTCACAGTTAATGAACAAACCTCACCATCTGTTTTAGAGAGAGTTAAGTAGCACATGCTGTACGTAAATAAAGTAACTGTTATAAATGAATTGATGTAATCACTCTTTATGCCAAACAAAGTTCATTGCGCCCATATCCTCGTAAAGACTGAGAAAGAGGCAAATGCGGTTCTGGAACGGTTGAAGAAGGGAGAAAAGTTCGCGAACATTGCTAAGGAAGTTTCACTTTGCCCATCCGGAAAACACGGTGGAGACCTCGGAACCTTCAGTAGAGGAAAAATGGTGAAGGAATTCGAGAAAGCCGCCTTTGCCCTTCAGAAAGGACAGATTTCGCCGATTGCAAAAACGAAGTATGGGTACCACATAATAAAGAGGCTTGAGTAGCCTGAATTCTCCTTTAGGCAATTGTGGTTAGGCACTCGTTAATGTATAGAGCTAATTGTGACACAGTGATTATGCACACTTGTGGGTTACGGAGAATTGACAGGATTGAAGGACAAAAAAGCTTTAACGGAAACTTCGATAGAAGAGGCATTCTCAGGGTGCTCCGTTGTCTAGTTGCATTTATAAGGGAGTTTGAGTGTTACAGAATAGTAACGTTGTACTGTTGAAGATCGAAACGGAACGCAGTAACGTTACAGACTGCAATCAACAATAAAAGGAGTGATGGAAAATGGCGGAAAGATCAGGAATTGTTTTCATCGGAAGCAAACCACCAATGAACTATGTTCTGGCAATCATTACAAGTCTATCGGCATCCGATGCTAAGGAAATAACCTTGAAAGCACGAGGACGAGCAATAACAACGGCTGTTGACGTAGCTGAAATAACTAGAAATCGCTTCCTAAAAGACCTAAAAGTAAGCAAAATCGCGATAGGAACAGAGGAAATGCCAGCGAGAGAAGGTGAAAACAGATCAAGAATGGTTTCAACAATGGAAATCAAACTTACAAAAGAGTAGGAAAACATCGCAAAACAAAGTAACAGTCTGCGAATACCTCGCTTTTTTCTTTCAACAAAATACTAGGTTGATCTAGAGAAATTTTTTTATGCATCAATCTGTGTAGGGAAAACCAAAAATTATATGTGGAAAGCTTCTGCTATAAACGGTCAATTCTAGCTGTTCTGACTGATTCGAGAGCTGGCGCGTATAAAAAGGGTAGATTTATTTTCTAGTAGATACATCTATATATTATTGGATGAGTTATGAATTCAGCTTTTCCATCTAGGAGAAGGGGATCATTGGTCATTTCTGTAACCATTCTGAAAGCTGCAAAGAATGGCATCAGAAGAACACACGTACTCACCTCGGTTTCTTTAAGCTACGAACAATTCACTAGGTATATCAAATTTCTGAAAGCCCGTGGTTTTATTAAAGAGCATGATACTTTGCTTCGCACCACAGATAAAGGATTGGAATTGATAGAGGAGTTTGACTCTTCACAGTTAATACGTAGCGTACTGCCTACTTGAAATTTGAACATGCAGACATAACTTCCCTCTTTTTTCTAACAAACACGCGAAAGAGACTCGAATATCTTACCCGTGCAGGGAAAGTATTCTTCACGGTCTTACACATTCGGCTTTAGATCTGTATGGACGTTTTGCTATGCGTTTTCGCTTATGGTAGTTACATTCATGAATGCGCACTAATAACCATCCTTTATCTTGATATATGCAACCACATGGCAGCGTGATTGTGTCGATCGTTCGAACTTTAGTTTTCTTTGCCATTCTTCAAACCCTCACAAATTCCTTCAGTTTTTCTCTTAGCACTCTACTGACTAAGGCAGCATCCACTCTGCCTCGCAGTTCCTTCATAATGATGCCCATGAAAACGCCGAAACCATTTTCACCGCGATCTCGAATCAAGCTTCTGTTATCTTCAATCACCTTTTCAACAAACGCTTTAAGCTCGTTTTCAGAAATAACATTCAAACCAAGGCTCTTAATCGCGTCTTGAACACCTTTGTTCTCGTGACTCGACAACCAAACAGTTACGTCTGGTATAGCCTCTTTCGTCAATTCTCCAGCACTTATTTTATTGAAGATTTCTCGAATCTGGTTTTCTGAAACCTTGTCAACTTGAACGCTGTCGCGTTTTAAAGCTTTTAGGGTTTCTGTTAAGAACGCAGCTACAGTTGTTGGTGAGACTTTGCGCTGTTTCACGATGGATTCGAAGAGTTCGCTGTATTCGGAATCTAAAACTTGCCTAGCCAATTTTTGGTTCAGCCTATACTCTTTCATGAAACGTTCCAGTTTTTGTTCAGGCATCTCTGGCAATTGCGAACTAATTTTTCCTATATATTCTTCTGTTATCTGTATCGGGAAAATGTCTGTTTCAGGATACATTCTTGCCGCTCCAGGTCTAGGTCTCATGTAACGTGTTGTTCCATCTGGGTTTGGTGCTCGCGTTTCTGGCGGCACGCCCTTTACGGCTTCCTGTGCTCTGTCTACAACTGCTTCTAACGCATTTTTGGCGTTTTCAGAGTTGTCTGCAACAAGCACTACAGCGTCTTGATCGTTAACTTCAAGAGCCTCTCTTAATTTTTCCACTTCTTCTTTTGTTATCCCGTAGGCTGGCAGTTCGTCTGTGTGGAATATGCCGCCAACTCTTCCCCAGAAACGTGCTCTGTCAGACATCTCTGTTCCCAAGCGAAAACTCGGCATCAATTCCTGTTTAAGGAAGCCATTGAATTCCGGAAGTTTCACGGCTAGGATCTGTTGTTTCTTGTCTATGGCTTTGCGTAGGACCTTGCTTTTTGTTTGTTTAAAAACAATTGTCACATCGGTGAATTGTTCTTTAATGTTCTCTTCCTTTACTCCTCTTGCTCTCAATTGTTCGCTTATTTTCATGAGTTTCAATTGGCGTTGAACTTCATACTTTACAACAAGCGGGAGCAGTTCAAGTTCTTGAACTCCCTTAATTTCTATGAGCGCGCCGTTTGGGATTGATATGTTTATGTCTTGGCGGATTGTGCCTAAACCCCTTTTTACTTTTCCAGTAGCTCTCAAAACTCTTCCTATCGCTAACGCGACTTCTTCTGCTTCTTTAGGTGATTGTATGACTGGTGCCGTTGCAACCTCTATTAAAGGTATGCCTAACCGATCTATACGATAACGTATTACGTTGCCTTCACCCGTTTTTCTTGCGGCATCCTCTTCCAGGCTTATGTGCTGAATTGGAACAGTTTTTTCTCCAACTTTGACTTCGCCATTTAGGGCTATCACACATGTTCTTTGGAAGCCCGTGGTGTTAGAGCCGTCTATAACTGTTTTACGCATCACATGGATTTCGTCAACAGGCTTGGCATTCATCATCAAGGCTGCTGTTAAGGTTGTTTCAACAGCTTCCGTGTTTAATGGATGCGGTGGTTCTTCATCCATTTCAACAAGACATGAAGTCGCCGTATTTGCCTCGTAGAGAATTTTTACTCCTTTTTGAAATTCGAAGTAGGCCGCTGGATCTATTTGTCCTAACTCACTTTGTGTTGGCCGAAGCCTACGTAGAAACGTTATTTCTGGCTCTTCCTTGAAGAGTTCTGGTTTGCAATTGCAGAATAGCTTTGTAGAAGTGTCCAATTGCTGATGGATTTCTAAGCCGACTTTCAACCCGATTTTCTGATAATCTATTTCCAAATGCTTCACCCTTTGGACATTCCTTATTCCTCGGCAAGAGTTCGTGGTGAAATCTCACCAACAATGTTCGTTTTCAAAAGTCTTTTAGCTTCTTCCACATCGCGGGTTTGTCCGAAAATCCACATCAGCTTGACAGCGGCTGTTTCTGGAAGCACATCTTCCAATGGGATCACGCCTAAAGCCAGCAAATCACGGCCTTGATCATAAACGTTCATGTCTACTCGGCCCCAAACGCACTGAGAAGTCATACCTACTACAACATTACGCTCTACAGCGTTTCTTATGGCTTTAAAAATGTAGCTGCTGACATGACCTAAACCTGTTCCTTCAAGAATCATACCCCTATAGCCTTCCTCCACATGCCAATCAATTATTGCCGGGTTCATGCCCGGATAAAACTTTATTAACACAACCTTTTCGTCGAATTCCGGTTTCAACGTAACCTTTCTTGCGGAATTGCGTTTTCGATACTCGTCTGTAAGCATGGTTATTTTCTGGTTTTGCACTCGTCCCATTGGAGTTGTATTCACAGATCTGAAGGTGTCCCTTCTGCTCGTGTGACATTTTCGAACTTTCGTTCCTCTATGAAGTACTACGGAAGTGTCTGACGTTGTTTCATGCATTGCTACGGCTACTTCTGCAAAGGGTGCCTTTCCCGCTGTCGTCACTGCTCCTATGAGGTTTGTCGCTGCATCTGAACTCGGCCTGTCTGCTGAACGTTGTGAACCTACAAGTATTACTGGGACTGGGAGGTCTTGTAGTGCGAAGCTTAAGGCTGCAGCCGTGTAACCCATGGTGTCTGTTCCATGGGCTATTACGACACCGTCAGCGTCTTTGGATATTTGATTTGAGACCGCCTTGGCTATTTCTGTCCAGTGTTTAGGAGTTATGTTTTCGCTGAAAAGGCTGAATAGTACGTGAGCGTCTATCCGTGCTATGTTGGCAAGTTCTGGAACGACGCTGTACAAGTCGCTTGCTGTTAGGGCTGGTCGTACAGCTCCTGTTCTGTAGTCTACGCGGCTGGCGATTGTTCCACCAGTGCTTATTATGGTGACTTTTGGAAGCTTGGGATTTTGTTCTGGGGGAGGAGAAGTCGCAAAAGTTGGTTTCACTCCCTTTCCTATTCGCTCCATTTTTGTGTCTGGTGTTATCTGTATGCCAACATTGTAACCGCTTTTCAGCTTTATGACGACGTGTTTTTCGTCTCCGTATTCTGAACGCGGAATCAAAATGCCCTCATAAACTTGTCCGTTTTTTGTTATACGTAACACGTCTCCTATTTCAGCTTCAGTTTTTCTGATAGCTGCTAATGCTTGACCCTTGTAGCCTGAAAGCTCTTCTTTTTTACTCATAACTTAATTCTCCAACATTTTTGACACGTATAATCCATCATATTGGTAGCCGAACCGCATATAGTACTGTTTTGTCCCGAGAGCACTTATAACTAAAATCTTTTTCGCGTCATAGCCCTCTTTTGATATGCGTTCTGCTTCGCTTAAGAGAATGCCACCGTAACCCTTGTGCTGCCATGCCTTTGTCAAGTGTTCACCAACTGGAACAAGAGGTCCATAAACGTGAAGTTCCCGAACTATCGAACATGGCATGGCTTTTATTTCTTGTCTGTGAGCTTTTTCTGAAGGAATCCTCAGCCTCAAATAACCTATTAAAAGGTTGTTTTCTGGGTCTTCTGCTGAGATGAAGATTTCCTCTCCTTCAGACGCAACATATCGTGTGGTTAAAATCTTCACTTTTTCTGGATCAGGTTTCACTTTGTCTTCCAGCATTCTGTGGCCCACTTCTCTACATCTTATGCATCTGCATCTTGTGCCCTGCTCTTTTAGTTTCTGCTGCACTAGTTGGCGTAGGTTGCTTCTTTTCACACCAGCAACAATCAATGGCGCCGGGATGTCCCGTTGAACACGCATTACACGTATCCAATGTGGGATAATCTTTTTGACTTCTACGATTAAGTTGACTGCTGTCTCGTTCGTGTACGGCTCATATTTTCCTTCGTGATACCATTTGTAGGCTTTTGTACCTTTCAAAACTAAGCATGGATAGATTTTAATCATGTCAGGCTTGAAATCTGGATTTGTGAAAATCTCTCTGAAAGCTTTTAAGTCTTTTTTCGTGTTTGAACTAGGCAATCCAGGCATAAGGTGGTACACTATTTTTAATCCAGAATCCTTCATTGTACGTGTAGCTTCAACAACATCTTTGACCGTGTGTGTTCTGCCGACTAGGCGGTAAATTTCATTGTTTGGGTTTTGAACACCCACTTCTACGCGTGTTACACCCCTACTGAGCATGTGGTCTATATGGCTCTCTTTAGCCCAGTCTGGCCGCGTTTCCACGGTTATGCCGACGTTACGGATTCTGCTCGTTTCCGCATTCTTTTTAGCCTCCTCAAGGCTGGCCGATTTCATCTCAGTGATGGCGTCTAAACAACGTTGGATAAACCACGTTTGGTAATCCAGAGGTGTTGCTGGAAAGGTTCCACCCATGACGATTAGCTCTATTTTGTCAACGTTGTGTCCTATTGCTTGTAACTGTCCAATGCGACTTTTAACCTGTAAATATGGGTCAAACTGGTTTTGCAGTCCACGCATTGCAGCTGGCTCAAAACCAGTGTAGCTTTGAGGTACTCCGAATGGTGGTCCGCCTGGACAGTAGGCGCATGGTTCAGGCTGTGGACAAGGATAAGGCTTTGTCATTACGGCTATTACTGTAACGCCTGAGATTGTGCGTGTGGCTTTTCTTCGTAAAAGTGGCAGAAGTTTGCTTTTTTCTTCAGCTTTAAGCATGCTTATCAAGTCAGAGTTTGAAGGCACTTTCCCAAGTTGATGCTTGGCAGCAGCCTGCATCTTAGCACGGTTTACGTCGTCACGGCTAGGAGAAGGGATACGCATTAGAGTTTCGATTATTTCCCTTAGAGCATCGTTTACATTCAAATCAACGGCAACCACAATAAACTAGCGTAAACACACACAAATAAACTGCTCTAAAAATAAGAGCTGAAATCTCGGAAAGTATTTATTTCTAAACTATCCTATGCTACCGAACTTCAAACTTCGGTGAATAAACTTTGCAGATTCTTTCAGGAATTAAGCAGTATGTTCAGCGCATAAGCACGCTTAGCCGTAATGCTAAGCTTTACTTAGTGGCAACCATTCTGCAAGGTTTAAGTTTCGGAATCTGGGGAGTCATATTCAACCTATACCTTAACCTTCCTGAAGTTGGGTTCCAGCTTGACTTCATAGGCAACATGTTCTCCGCTGGCGCAATAGCAACTGGCTTAGTGGCTTTACCGGCGGGCTTACTTTGCGAACGCATTGGTCCTAAGAAAGCATTGCTTGTTGGTTTGATCGCGAACTTCATAAGTCTCATTCAAATAGTCGCTTTACAACCAACAATTCTTCTTCTCGCCAGCCTCGTTTCAGGCTTGATAGGCACAGTTGGATGGGTAGCCTCAGCACCATTCATGATGGAAAATAGTAAGCAGGAAGAACGTACATACTTGTTCAGTATCAACTGGGCCGTAATGATAATTATGAGCGTCATAGGCAACTACATTGCCGGGGTTATGCCAGATTCACTTAACGCTTTTTTGGGTTTACCTACAGGTCTAGAGTTCGGGTCACCCATCGGATATCGCATAGCCCTTGCAATTTCGGTTGGACTAGCTCTCGTCGCTGCTTTTCCAATCTTGTTGATAAAGGAGAAAAAAGTCGTACAAAGGCAAAAAATGATTGATTTCTTAGCCTTGCGAAACATAAGAAGCCATCAGGTCATAGCTAAATTCATGATACCTACATGTCTCATAGGCTTTGGAGCCGGTTTCACAGTCCCGCTTCTAAACAATTTTTTTGACTTGAAATTTCATGCCACAATGGAGCAGATAGGTATTATATCAGCTCTAGGCAGCGTTACACTAGCCGTGGGAGTTCTTGCCGCACCCTTATTATCAAACAAATTGGGCAAGGTCAAAAGCATAGTGATGTGTCAATTTTCTTCCATGCCCTTCATCATGCTCATAACCCTTTCACCGAACTTGACTCTGGCTTCAACAGCTTACGTAGCACGTGGCGCCTTGATGAACATGGCAGGACCTATAAGCTCTACTTTGCAGATGGAGTTAGTAACAGAAAAGGAACGCGCCACAACAAACGGTTTAATGATCATGGCGGACAACATTCCGCGCGCTGTGACCGCTTCAATTTCTGGCGCAATGATGACAGGAAGCGATTTTTACACGCCTTTCCTATTTACAACAGTTACCTATTTCATAGCAAGTTCACTATACTATGCATTCTTTAGAAAAGTTGAGTCTTCTTTAAGCAATGGATCGAAGTTGCTGAACTAGGAGCTACGTGAATAAACAATTTTTCCATCAACAATCGTCATCTCGACTTTCGCTTTTTTAATTTCGTCGGGCGGAACGTTAAGCAAATCATCTGACAAAACCGTTAGATCTGCAAACTTACCAACTTCTATTGTTCCTTTCTTGTTTTCGTCAAAAGAAGCATAAGCCGCATTCAAGGTGTAGGTTTTAAGAGCTTCCTTCACTGTGAGGCTTTCTTCTGCAAAGCTTTTCCTCGTCACAGCAGCCCAAACACCTAAAAGAGGATCTATTGGTTCTACCGGGCAATCTGAACCGGAAGTAACAATCAATCCTTCCTTCATAAGCGTCTTGAATGGGTAAACCCAGCGTGCTCTATGTTTCCCAACACGGTCAACAACCCAAAAATCAGAAAAAGTGAAATGGGGTTGAACAGAAGCTATCAACCCTAAGCGCTTCATGCGTTTAATCAGCTTTGGGTTAAGGACGGAACAATGCTCAATTCTATGCCTATGATTCTTTCGCGGATGCTTTTTCAGAGCGTTTTCAAAGGCTTTTAGAACGGTTTCTATGGCACGGTCGCCTATGGCGTGAACCGCCAATTGCAAACCAGCCTTATGAGTCTTAGAAACAAGTCTATTCAGTTTTCTTTGTGTGTAAAGCAATATGCCTCTCGTTTCAGGCTTGTCAGAGTAAGGCTTTTTCAAGGCTGCTGTGCGGGCTCCGAGGGAGCCGTCAGCAAAAACTTTGACAAAACCTATCTTGACCATGTCGTTTCCAAAACCTGTTTGCAGGCCTAAATCGATTAGTTGATCTAGTAGGTCTGCTGAGATGCCTAAATAAACCCTTAAGGGTAGTTTTCCGTTGCGATAGAGTTTCTGTATGATGCGTATTTCCTCGGCAGAGCCCACAATCCAGTGGACGCATGTGAATCCGGCTTTAACAGCTTTTTTGCACGCTGAAATGCAAGCTTGTTCAAGTTCTTTCGGGTTTGGTTTTGGAATTGTTTTCCAAACTAGCCCTAAAGCATTTTCTCGTAATATGCCATTAGGCTCGCCTGTGGCTTCGTCTAAATCTATTTTTCCACTTTCTATAGTTGTTTCCTTTGATATGTCAGCCAGCTGTAAAGCTCTGCTATTAGCGACGCCTAAATGCCCGCAGACACGGATGAGAAAGACTGGTTTGTCCGCAACCGCGGCATCCAAGTCCCAGCGGGTTGGATAACGCTTTTCAGCGAATTTATCTTGATCCCACCTTCCCCCTAAAATCCAGCTTTTTTCAGAATTTTTTTGGGCGTATTTCCGCATTTTCTGCTGCATCTCTTTTACGGACTCTACGTTTCTCAGGTTTAAGGTCTGCAAAAACTGTCCAAAGCCTGTCATGTGCACGTGGCAGTCAACAAAACCAGGTACAATTGTCTTATTTTTTGCGTCTATCACCGTTGTTTTTTTGTCTATGTATTTTCGGGCCTCTTTGTTGGAGCCTACAGTGATTATTATTCCGTTTTGAATCGCTATTGCTTCGGCTTTGGGCTGCTTCTGATTCAAAGTTACTATATTAACGTTTAAAAGAACAAGTGTGCTGTCTGACATGCTTGGTAATGTAGGCTCATGAAATAAAAGTTTTTAACGCCGTGTAGAGCCCCAGTTTTGTCCAGGCTTTCTCTGCAGAATCAACCTTTTCTCATAGTTCCGTCTATTTCTCGACTTAGGCGACGGTCTCTTCTTTTCGACAGACTGTACTTTAGGAGTTTGCGACCTGACCTTTCCAGCCTTAGAAAGTGAACCGTGAGTCGGCATTCAGATACACCGTTTCTAGTTGAAGGATACAGTAACTCTTAAACCTTTTCTTCACGTATTTCTGTTTGTAATTGCGCGGGGGTACCCGAGCCAGGTCTAAGGGGTGGGGTTCAGGTCCCCATGGTGAAGGCCTTCGTGGGTTCAAATCCCACCCCCCGCACCAACTTGAGCTTAACGTCGTTTTGGTCATGTGTCTTTGAACTGTTTCTCATAGAGACGATAATACATTCCTTTCTTCTTAATAAGTTCTGCATGGTTCCCTTCCTCTACGATTTTTCCCTCGTTAATGACTACAATGTTATCGGCGTTTCTAACAGTGGAAAGTCTGTGGGCAATGACGAGTGATGTTCTGTTTTTTAGAAGAACGGCGAGTGCCTTCTTTATTTTCAGTTCAGTGTATGGGTCAACGCTTGATGTTGCCTCGTCTAGAATTAAAATTGGCGGATCACGTAGTAGGGCTCTTGCAAAAGACACCAGTTGCCTTTGTCCAACAGAGAGTCTCACTCCTCTCTCACCAACGTCAGTCTCGTATCCTTGTGGAAGAGTGTTTATGAATTCGTGGATTCCAACAATCTTTGCAACTTGTTTAACCTTGTCGTCGGATGCGTCAAGTTTTCCATATTTTATGTTTTCCATGATCGTTCCAGAAAAGAGGAAAGGTTCCTGCAAAACAACTCCCATCTGTTTATGAAGAGAGTTTAATGTTATTTTTTGAACGTCGTAGCCATCTACTGTCATGGTTCCTTTCTTGGTTTCATAAAATCTGCTGAGAAGCTTCACAAGGGTGCTCTTTCCAGCTCCTGTTGGACCTACAATGGCTAGTGTTTTTCCTGGCTCAACGTGAATGTTTACATCTTTTAGTACGGGGCGAGTTGGATCGTAGCCGAAAGTTACGTAGTTGAAAACTATGTCTCCTTTTACATCAGAAAGCTCAATTGCGTCAAGAGTGTCTACAATTTCAGGTTTTGTATCAAGAGTAACAAATATTCTTTCCGCTGCAGACATTGCTGACTGAACAGTATTGTAAAACGTTGTCAAATCCACTAACGGTCCGAAAAACTTGTTTACGTAAAGAAGGAAGGCTACAACTATTCCAAGTGTTATTCCTCCGCTTATGGTTAAGATTCCACTGAACCACAAGACAATACATATTCCAACTGCTCCAATTATCTGCACAGCCGGCATCAGAAGAGCAAAGAGCTTACCAGCTTGAACGTTAGCTTGAAGGTTTTCTACATTTGCTTGTCTAAAACCTTTCATAGTGTCTTGCTCTCTTGTAAAAGACTGAATTTCTCTGATACCTGAAATGCTTTCTTCAAATCTACTTGTGACCGCTGCTATTTTCTTCCGTGTTGCTCTGTAAGCCTTTCTAAGCCTAGATTGGAAAACAAACATCAGCAATACAAGGGGAGGCATAACTGAAAACGCGGCTAAGGTCAGATGTATGCTAAGCCAAAGCATAATGGCTACGATTCCTACAAGAGTTAAAACGTCGCTGATCATGCTAACAACTCCTTGGACAAACATTTCGCTTAAAGTATCTGTGTCATTAGTAACCCGTGAGATTATTTCACCAGCTTCAGATCGGTCGTAGAAGCTGAATGAAAGCTCTTGAAGATGCGAAAACAATTGTTTTCTCAACTCGTTCACCATGTTTTGTCCCATCCAAGACATCTGATATGTCCGCTGATAGTTGGAGACCCAGTTTGCAAGGTAAACGCCGACTAGAATAATGGATATGAATGTTAGTCCAGTCAAGTCACTGTTTTTTATGTAATTGTCGATGGCAACTTTAAGGAGATAAGGAGGCAAAAGCCCAGTTAAAGAAACAACAACCACAGCGACGACTGTAATTATGAATCTCCGCTTATATTTCAGTAAGTACCTAAGTAGCCTCGCCATCAGCGCTCTATCTGAAATCTTTCTTGTGCGCGTTTCTTCTTCGTAATCCAAGCCAAATCTACGCCCATGCCCCGGTCCATGCCCCACATGGTATCCAGTCACTGCTTAGTTTCCTCCTGTTCTGAGGATGCACGCTCAGGCTCAGCTTCAACGATTGGCTTCTGTGTTTCATACAGCGTCTGATAAATCTGATAATACGCGCCTTTCTTCGCCATGAGAGTCTCATGAGTGCCCTCTTCCACAATCTCTCCTTCTTCGAGAACAATGATTTTGTCCGCGTTTCTGATGGTTGAAACTCGCTGAGTGATCATAAAGGCGGTTCTGTTCTTGAGCAACGCCTGTAAAGCTTGCTGAATTTCATACTCAGTTTCTACATCAACGCTTGAAGTTGAATCGTCTAGAACCAGTATCCTTGGATTCACCAACAGAGCTCTCGCTATGGCTATTCTTTGTCGTTGACCACCTGAAAGGGTTACTCCTCTCTCCCCAACTCTCGAGTCGTAGCCGCGGCGCAAGGCTGAAATGAACTCGTGAACTCTTGCAGCTTTTGCCGCTGCAACTATTTCGTCCATTTTAGCTTCTGGTTTACCATAGGCTATGTTCTGCTTTATCGTCATAGAGAAGAGAAATGTTTCCTGCGCAACGATACCTATTTGTTTTCGAAGAGACTTAAGCTTGACATCTCTAACATCGTAGCCGTCGATTGTGATTTTTCCTGAAGATACATCGTAAAAACGGGGGATGAGACGGATAATGGTGCTTTTTCCGGAACCAGTTGCTCCGAGAAGGGCTACGGTTTCTCCGGGCTTGGCATCAAAGGTTATGTTGTCTAAAACATGTCTACCTTTTTGGTAGCTGAACGAGACTTTTTCAAATTTCACGTGCCCCTTTAATTCGGGTAGCGTCAATGCCTCTGGTTTCTCCGTTATTTCTGCCTCGGCGTCCATAACTTCAAAGATTCTGTCACCAGCAGCCATTGTCAGGTGATAACCAGATATAAACATGCCAAAGAAACGCATAGGCATGACCAACATCGCCAAGAAAGCGTTAAACGCAACTAAATCTCCAATGGTCAACGTTCCAGTAATTACTTCGTATCCTCCGTACCAGAAGATTATGATTGTGCCTAATCCTATAAGGAAACCTACGAGAGGTATGTGAAACGCCCTAATTTTAGCTGAGGCTAATGTTGTTTGAAAGTACTTGTCATTTTTAGACGCGAACTTTTTTCTTTCAAAGTCTTCTTGCGCAAATGCTCTTACAACTCTGATTCCTGCAATGGCTTCGTATAATACAGAGGTTAAGCTGCCATATTGTTCTCGTATCTGAGTAAAAAGCGGCCTTATCTTTTTTCCAAATGAATAGAAAGTGGCAAATATACAAGGCATTATTGGTAGGAGGAAGAGAGTAAGCATAGTGTTGATGGAAAACATTGTGTACAAGGCTACAACAAGAAGAAGAATGGAACTCATGAGAAAGGTTAGTTGGAAACCTAGAAACCTGCGTATTCTATCCATGTCAGTTGTTACTTTCGCCAAAAGCTGACCTGTGTGAGTTTTGTCGTAAAACGCGAAGCTTTGGTTTTGCAGAGAAGCAAACACATCGTTTCTGATGTCATAGACCACTTTCTGAGAGAAGTAAGTGTTTGCATACCGCTGGATGAAAGAAAACAAGCCGACTACTACTGTGAGACCTATGATTTCCAACATTAAAACTAAAAGCATACTCTTACCTAATTCAATGTCTAAGGTGCCTTCAGCAAGCGGAGCAATAACACTGTCAATAGCTGCTCTGGTTAGGAGAGGAATCTGCACACTTACGATTATGCTGACGAGCATGCAAACTGCACTGACTAGAAAAAGAGGCCAATTCTTTGATATGTATCGGCAGATTCGTGCTAGAGTTCCCATCTGTGTAGACACCTTTTTAGATGCTAGAGTTCTTACCATCGTGTTTCTTTAATGTTTCACTTATTACCATCTACGCTTTCTGCGATTTCTGAAAAATAGGCGGAGAAAACGCGTACAAGTCTGGCCTAAAATATGCGTGTATAACACTCGCGGCAGCGATGATTTCTTATGTAGTTGGAGAGTTGCTACGTACTCACTTGCTGTATACAATTTAGAGAACGCTAGATCTTGATTAAGATGTGTGTACAAACGAAAGCAGCCATGTTAAAAGTTGGTTGAGAGAAATTTGAACCCGAGACACATGGAGACATTCTCGAAGCGCGCGTGAGTTGAAGCCTTTGTGATAGGACCCATGATTCCTCACCTTTTGTTGTATGCGTTGATTCAAGACTAGCGCTTGCATCGTGTACGTCACAGTTTTAAAGGGTTTCCGAATTCTTCTAGGCTTGCAATTTTCTGCAGTTTTTTCTTTTTTCTGAAGAAATGCAAAGCTTTGGCTCCCAAGTCCAATTTCTTACGACGATGTCCGATCGCTATAAGTGCTATTACTTTGAATTTGTCTGGAATGCTTAGGAGCTTTTTTACCTGATTCTCGTTAAAGCTTCCGATCCAACATGTGCCCAAGCCTTCGCTGGTAGCAGTCAAAACCATGTTCTGCATGGCGATAGTCGTATCAACCACGTACCAGTTGGGGGAAGCTTTTCTGTCCCCGCAACCCACAATCACAACAGGTGATTCCACTAAGAACTTCGCGAATCTTCCTTTGGAAAGTATCTTCCTCTTTTGTTGATCTTTAACAACTACAAAGTGCCATGGCTGTGCGTTTCCAGCAGAGGGCGCCAACCGTGCAGCTTCCAAGATTTTCTCAATTTTCTCATTAGGCACTTCATTTGGCAAATAAGCTCTAACTGAATGCCTTTTTCGGATTGCATCAAACACTTCCGTTTCAAAGACCACCTGAACAAGCGTGATTTTAGTTTGAACTAATAGATATACTATGCTGCAATAAGATGCTGTTAAGTCTGATGTGACGGTTTTTTTCGGCGAAGTTCTGTTTGAGCTAGGAGCTAAGTGATACTTGAAGTTGGAACTAGGAAGTAACATCTATTGGCGAACAGAGACGTTCATATTCCAAGCGGGATCATAGTTCCGAGGTTTGTCTTAATTGGCTACTTCATTTTCCAAAATTCTACTCCTTCGTCGTTCTCCGTTTACCTTGGTTTATTGTTGCCTTTTTTTACGAGCTTCGTTAGTTTGTTGTTGTTGATAGGGGGAGGGGGTCTACAACAACAAATGATCTTCGCGAACGCGATAGTTTTGAAACGTGGGAGGGGTTAGCTGAACCAAAGAAACTAATTGAATCAACGCTCTTCCAAAAACTCACGAAGCACGCGCTTTTTTCTGAGGTGCATGAACCAAACAAACCAAAATTCAATGCATAGACCTCAGAAAAGAAGGCTAAAACGGGTGTGGAACAATTTCGTTATACGCAGAAATGATAAAAAAGTTGGATTTGAACCGTGCCACATTGGAAATGGGTCTCCTTAAAGCACAACCTTGTGATGTGTGGTGTTTCTGATATACCATGCGTGACACTCGGTTTGAGAAAGATTAAATAAGAACGGCAAGGAAGACCCGCATATGAAAGTGAAAAAGAGTCCTTGGACTGCCTTGTTTCCTTGCCCGGTTGCTCTCGTTACCTGTGTGGACTCTGAAGGAAACCCTAACATTATCACCTTGGCGTGGGTGGGAACGGTTTGTTCTGATCCGCCTATGTTGGGTTTGGGCATCCGTCCTCAGAGATACTCCTACGAACTAATTGAAAGTTCTGGCGAGTTCGCTGTGAACATTCCGACCAAGAACATTCTGAAGGAGACGGACTTGTGTGGGTTGGTGTCAGGCAGAGATGTGGACAAGTTCTATGAAACAGGGCTCACGCCTGAACCTGCGGACATTATCAAGCCTCCACTGGTTCGTGAATGCCCTGTCAACATCGAATGTGTTGTTAAGAAAAAGGTTCCATTAGGTGTTCACCATCTGTTTCTTGGAGAGATTGTCTGCGTCCATGTTGACGAAGACGTTCTGAACGAGAACGGAAAAATCGACTTTAACAAGGCAGCTCCCTTCGTCTATAACCAAGGCGAATACTGGAGCCTAAACCAAAAAATTGGCATACACGGGTTCTCCGATACGTCAAAAGAGATTTCATAGAATGTGGGCGTAAAGCGCGCGCAAATATGTATTTAAATTCGGAACAACACATTAATTTATATGGTGTGGTATCCCGACGAAGAAATAGTTTTAGAAACCCATAGAATTATGATTGAAAAATATGGGGGTCGTCTTGGATTTGAACGTGGAATTGAAGCTTTCAAACATATTCTTGCAGATGTCAAAGTCGCTAAAGGAATTTATCGGAAAGCGACTATTCTTCTGAGAAGATTGGTAACAGGTAGAATTTTTAAAGATGGTAATCATAGGACAGCACAAGCGGTTACAATGCTCTTTCTGGAAATGAACGATGTAAGCATGAATGTTCAAGATTCAGAAAAAATAATTAGGTTTATTAAAGGCATCCTGTTTTATAGTATTGACGAAATAGAAGCGTGGCTGAAAGATGGCAAACTCCCCCAAGAACCCTAAGGTTATTCTACATAAAATTATCAAAGAGCATGACGAGGTTTTTCGCCGACTCAACAATGGTTCAAAGAAAATTAGGAAATAAGCGCGCTCTCCATCCTACATGTTTAGGTTCTTGTATGCATACTCTAAGGGTTCTCGCCATTTCTTTTTGAACTTTTTGAAGGCTTTTATGCCTTTTTCAGTCATTTCATATGCTGTTGCGCCTCTGCGTGCATACTTTGACCTTGTTTCCTGTTCTTCTCCTCTGATGATGCCTAATTCGGATAACATGCCGAGTTGATGGTAGACGGTTCCTGCGTGTGCCTCAAAACCAAAACTGCTGAAGGATATCCCGGTAAGACCTGCCGTAAGGCTCAGCGTTTTTTACGCAACCTGCCAGAAGAAGGGTTTGGATTACACGAAACCTATGCCTAAGGAAAAAGTGAGAGAGCATGTTTCGGCTATCTTTCCTTTTCAGATTTTGGAGAAAATTGTCGACAAACCCTTGAGGATTTGAGGTTTGGCTATCACTGCTGGTCGCGCGCGCATAACCCTAAGAATTTCTTTCAAAATATCTATTCAGTAGTGCTTTGTATTTTTCTGCATAAAACCGTGAATTCCTCCATTTAATACGTTGAAGAAGTTCATAAATTCCCCCTTCCAATTCGTCTTCAGGAGGCTTTCTGTCGTAGGTTTCTGGACGAATTGATTCCCAACCAGATTTCCAATTCGGTTTTTTGTTGTAACTGTCAAATAACCAGATCGGAAAAATAACAAGGCCATATATGCTTAAACCCTGAGCGCGCGCGAACTGTAAACATTTCTTAAGCTGTGAGAAAATCGGCAAGTTTTGTCACTGTGAAGACTCCGTTGAGGTTGAAGCTGAAGCTTGGGTGATAGAAAAAGTCTAATGGAAAACGTTTAATGAGCAGACACAGCAGAATTATATATAAGGATTATGATACTCCAGAATTGGTGGGCCGGGAGAGATTTGAACTCTCGACCTTTCGGTTATCAGCCGAACGCTCCAGCCATACTGAGCTACCGGCCCTCGCACCACTAAATACTATAAATTGTTAACCATTTTTAAGGATTTTCAGAATCCTTTTTATTGCTTTCGCGCTAATCTTTTTTGGGCTCGTAGCCGAGTCTGGATTAAGGCGCTGGCCTTCGGAGCCGGAGACCGGGGGTTCAAATCCCCTCGAGCCCGCCAAAAGTCACCACTCACTACTAGATGTGATAGGTCGCAGAATTTCCGCGCAAAAAATTCGATAGATCTTCCTATAATTTTTAACATCCACAAACTCCATACATAGCTCATACACAAAACCACACACAAACAGAAAATTCCAGAATTAAGCCTTTTTCCAAAAATCAAATGGTGCGGGGGGTGGGATTTGAACACATGAAACAGCATTCAATGGGAAAATCTATATAACGACACGATTTTTCAGTGGACTTAAACCCTTTTGGGTATAAAACCCCTCGAGCTCGCTATCATTTTTTTGTTTTGCCTATTGTTTTTCCCTCTTTTTATAGATGAAGCTGGAAACTTGGAGTTGTGGTTTTTGTGCAGCTTTTAGGCTGAGCAGAATGGATGTTTTGGGTGTGAATGGGCTAATAGGCTGCTGAGAAAAGCGAGAGAAAGCAAGAGGGGCTGTGTTTTCTGGGAATGCGTTCAAGACAGGAACGTTTAATGTTGTTTTCAATGCGAAGAGTTTCCGTGTAAGATGCATTATAACTCATAACACGCGGTTTATACTAAACAAGCCTTAGACATGTGGAAAGAACTAGGCAAAACTGGACTAACCTTCTGGGGAAAAAGAAAGGAACTCGAAGAGGCTTCCAACTCCTCTACCTCTTCTGAATAATGTTTACGAGTAAACTTCAGACAGACAATTTCTTTTGCTCTCTACAAAAATGTTTCTATATTGAGAGCATGTAGGGGGTCTATCGCTTTATGCACGAAAGTTTCGCAAATGGCTTCTATAATCCTATTTCCGCAGCATATTCTTTGAGTCCATCCAAAGCAATCTCAAAAAATTTTTCTTTTGGAACATCGATTTTTTCGCAGAAGAGATTTCTCTCTCTGTTTGCTCCTCTTGCAAAGTCTTTATCCTTAAACTTCTTCTTCACAGTCTTGACCTTCACTTCAGCCAGCTTTTTCGTAGGCATCACCAAACCACAAGCAATCAACAAACCTGAAATAGCATCACAACAAATCAAAGCCTTCTCCATCCTACTTTCAGGAATAACATTAGTACGCTCAAAATTATGAGCCTTAATAGCTCGCTTAACCTCTTCAGGAATCATATCCTTCAAAATTTCACCAGCTAAGACACCATGCTTCTCCCAAGCATCTCCTATCTTCTCATAATCAATGTCATGAAGCAACCCAGTCAAACCCCAAAGGTTTTCATCCTCACCAAAATGTTTCGCCAACGCCCTCATAATGGCTTCCACGGCAATCATGTGATAAACAATATTCATTTTCTTGACGTTTTTCTTAACCAAGCTGAGAGCTTCTTCCCTCGTTAACATTAATGCCACCTAAATCCTTGATGTTAGGCTATTCTTTTATAACTTTCTTCATGTGCTGGATGGCCATATTATTCAAACTCTCCATACATCACATCTGGACCCAATACGTCGGGGCATCTCTTTCTCAACAAACAACGTGCAGCATAGCACAAATGACAAGCGTCAGCATAAAACTCGTCGTGTGGCAAACTAAAATTTTCAACCAAAGCCACTGGACCGCCACGAACTAAAGGCTCAAGAATCGGGTTCTCATAAGGATCATATTCACTAATTATTTTTGAGAAAGGCTTCTGCCAAGCATTCCCGATTGAAATACCTTGACAAACATGAACATACCCTAGAGGGCCAACATGAACTCTTTCCGGATGAACAAGTTCCTCACAAGAACATTCTGTAAATTCACGCCAAGATTTTTTGTCTGCTTCCTCTGCCAATTTAGAAGCAGCTCTCCCCTTGTACATAAGGTCATACAAACCCACTTTTGCCCCTTCAATCTCGCTTGGACACGGAGCCTTCGCCTTAGGATATTTAATGGCAAGAATCTCCACTTTCATGTTTAACTCCTTTGCAGCCTTCACCGCATTTCTTACCTCTTCAATCTGCCAGCTTTCCCCATGATAAAAGTCACTGCTTAAACTTAACTCAACATTTTCAGCCATCGGAAGAAGCCACACCTTAGCATCTTCTGGGCAACTAGCCCAATAACAATTCGAAAGAACCTCCACACGAAAACCAAGCTTCACAGCCTCCTCCACAGCCCTAACCATAATAGGATAATACAGAAAAGGCTCCCCGCCCTCCAATGAAATGGAATCCACGGTTCCCAGCTTCTTAGCTTCCACCAGTATATCCTTTATCTGTTCAATAGTGAACACACCTCTAGCCTTTGGACTACCCCAAACAAAACAATGATCACATTCCAAGTCACATCTATAAGTCAGGAGAAAATGAACACCCGTCAATTTCAATCAACAACACCCTTTCCAACTACACGTTTAGTCGTAGTTAAATCTTCAGATATAGACCAAGACTTGATTTGCGCGCGAGATTGCCGAGTAGAAGAAAAGTCAAGTAACATTTTTAAAAAACTTATTTCTAACTTAATTGAAGGCGCTGAGATGACGAAAAAGAAGAAGAAGGAAAGCTGGAAAGAAAAAAGACGTCAAGCAGCCATAAAACATCAGAAGGCATTAGAAGCTGAACGATTAAGAAGAGAAAAAGAACCCAAAAAAAACAAAGGATGGTCCCAAAGGAAAACTTTAGCCGTTCTATTCATGTTTCTAATATGTCTGCCTATAGGAGTCTACGCTGTCTGGCAGATGAACGGTACGACTGATAAAGGCAGCTCAAGTTCAAACATAGTTTTGCTTAAAACAACTATGGGAGACATAAAAATCGAGTTGTATAACGACATGCCTATTACAACAGCGAATTTTAAGAATCTGACTGAACAGGGAGTGTATGATGGAACCATTTTTCACAGAGTAATTGATGGTTTTATGATTCAGGGAGGGGACGCTAGTGTGAAAGAAATAACCGTACCAACAATTCCTGATGAGCTTCCGAACAAGCATAGTAATGACAGGGGATGGGTGGCAATGGCGAAGACGAATGAACCAAATTCAGCCACCAGTCAGTTTTACATCAACTTGGAGAACAATTCGGAGGATTTGGACAGTAATTATTCTGTTTTTGGAAAAGTAATAGACGGGATGAATGTTGTTGACACAATTGGGAAAGTGCAGACAGATGCAAATGACAGGCCTTTACAAGACGTGAAGATAATAAAAGCAGAACTTATCAAATGACGCTTGCATAACAAGGAAAAATATATTAGCTATACCCAAAGCTTTTGCTTTCATTGTTAGCTGTAGCCAAGCATGGCTTCAAGAAAGTTTCAAATCACGTGGAAAACCATTCTGTTGTCAGCACGGGGTTTATTGGCTTTCTTTTTATACCTGTAACCACCCCAAGTGCAAACATTGAACCGCTCATGTCGGAAACGAAGAAAACCTAAATCTTAGTCTTCCTTAAACTCGAAAGGGATGATTCCTTAAAATGCTGGCGAAGATAAAAAAAGCTTCAATCGAACATCTAGACAGACTGTATGAAATTGAGATGAAATGTTTCGAAACAGAAGCCTTCACAAAACAGCAAATAGCTTACCTGATAACTGATTCTAATTCTGTGACTTTAGTTTCGAGAGCGAAAGGTGAAATTGTGGGCTTCATCATAGGCAAAACATACATGGATAAGAAACCAGCGACTGGACAAATACTGACAATAGATGTTTCACCAAAGCATCGTCGAAAGGGAATTGGACAAAGGCTTCTGCACGAAATCGAAAAAACATTAAAAGACAAAGGCGTCAAAATATGCTATTTGGAAGTGCGGGAGAACAACTTTGTAGCGTTAAGTCTCTACCAAAAATTTGGATACAAAAGGGTCGGAAGACTTGAGAATTATTACGGTAATGCTCATGGAATACGTCTTAGAAAAGCCCTAACCTAACTTCCATAAGTTTAAACTTGTTTTTTCGTCAAACGCTCTCGGCAAATTCACTCCAACCCCTTCGATTATTACTAGTTCTGCTGTTGCGCCGACAATGGAGCCTTTCATTAAATGACCTCCAAAGGCTTCACCTTTCTCGTTTGCGACAACGATGTGAGAATGAATCATTATTTCGCCTTTCTCATTAACTGCTATGTTCCCCATGCATGAAGCAATTTCCAATGGACCATCCAATTCTATGGGCATATATTGTCCTTCCTTGTAATATCCTATAATCACATTTTTCAAGCTTCCAATCAAGATGAAAATCCCAGCTTTTACTCCACTTTCCTCAACCCTTTTCTTAACAGCTTCAGCCAAATCTTCACCTTCAAATATACGGGAAAAACAAATTCTTCCAATCTGTCCCTCCAACATTTTTTATCTCCAACTCATCTTTTAACATGCCTTTCCATTTAAACTTTAGTAGTTCCAACCATTTGGAGACGTAAACTCTAAATTGTTGGATAACAAACTGTTAAGTAGTGGAGAAATCTTGACTGGCAGGAAAACTAGTGAAACACAAGGGCTTATCAGAGCAATTGTAGTTCTTATCCGCAATACTACATGGAAATGTGGAAAATTGGAACGGTCAATAGTGGGCCATCTCAACAGGAGAACCAAGGGATTCGGGAAACCTCAAATGACCGTAAATGATATGATTCATAATTTCAAGGTAACTGGCAAAAAGAAGAATGAATTCTTGGATGCTCTAAGAAGGCTGGAAAGAAGGAAAATAGTAAGAATCTTAAGCGTGCAAATCTGAACTTCTGATGAAGTGAGGCTTTCTAAGATTTTTCAGCAAGCTTCTCTGCGTTTCCAATCCATTTTTCAGTGATTTTCGGGGAAATCTTCAATTCACTAGCTAATTCCTTGGCTGAAGCCTTAGCTAAGTCTTCTATAGTGTTGATGCCTAAGCCTTTGAGTTGTTCCGCCCGCCTTTCTCCTATGCCTTTAACCTCTGTAAGCGGCGCCACAGCAGATGTAGCCTCTGTTGCAGTTTCTTCTTTCGTAATCGTTATTGGGGTGGTTGGAGCTGGCGTGGGTAGCGACTCAACTCTTGTGATTTTTGGTCTTTGGGAATAGCCTAGTCCAATGAAGAGGAGCCCTAGAACAGCCGTTGTAACAACCCACAAATTTCTTTCGGACTCTGCTTCGTATAGCATAAAAGCAGATGTTGCTGTTAAGATGAAGAATATTATTGCCACCGTGTAGAGGGCATAATCTGAACGCATATCGTTTTTCTCCTTAACTCCATCTATTGTTCTATGGAAGAGTTTAAATAATTTTCTGAACTTTATCTGATAAAAACGCGGAAATTTGGCATTTTTGTGGTTATTCCCCTTCGATGTGATTATTTCTTTAGCAGTTCTTCCTCTGGCGGCGGCTGCTTTACTAGTCCTTCCTTCATCAACAGTTTCACGGATTCTCTGGCGTTTTTTATTATTGCCACAGCCCTTTCGTACAGCTCTTGTCTGCTTGGTTTCATTCTTGCCACGCCTTGCTCTATAGATTTTAGTGCGCATGCCACTGCTTCACGTGGATAGACCTCCCATTCCTCCATTCTTGGTAGAATGTCGTTCTCGTTCATTCCTCTTTCTTCTGCAAACTTCGCTAGTTCTTGGGCTGCTGCTATGCACATGTCGTCTGTCACGGTTTTCGCTCTAACATCTAAGACACCGCGGAAGATTGCTGGAAACCCTAGACTGTTGTTAACTTGGTTTGGGAAGTCGCTTCTGCCTGTGGCTATGATGCGTGCTCCGGCTTCTTTTGCCTCCCATGGCCATATTTCTGGGATTGGGTTTGCACAAGCGAAAATTATGGAGTCGTCTGCCATCGTGGCTACCCATTCTTTCCGTATTGTGCCTGGTCCTGGCTTGGATGCTGCTACTACTGCGTCCACGCCTTTGAAGGCTTCTACTATGGTGCCTGTTCTTCCTTCTGCGTTTGTTTTTTGAGCTAGGTCATATTTCCATGGATTTTCTTCTTTTTTTATGTCTGTTCTGCCTGGATGTAGTATGCCTTTTGAATCAACCATTATCATGTTGCCTGGTTTTATTCCCCATTTCATTAGGACGTAGGCTGTTCTTGTGTTTGCTCCACCCACACCCACTAGGGTTATTAGGCTTTCCTTCGGGTTTTTGCCGACTAGTTTGAAAGCGTTCATCAAACCTGCCAATATTACCGTGGCTGTTCCCTGCTGGTCGTCGTGCCAGACTGGAATTTGCAGCTTTTCTCTTGCTTTTTCTAGCACGTGGAAGCATTTTGGCTTGGCTATGTCTTCTAGGTTTATTCCTCCGAAGGATGGTTGAATGAGTTCGCATGTTCTGATTATTTCTTCTGGGTCTTTTGTTTTTAGGCATATTGGGAAAGCGTCAACTCCGCCTAAATATTTGAATAGTAAGGCTTTTCCTTCCATTACTGGCATGGCTGCTTCTGGACCTATGTCTCCTAAGCCTAAAACACGCGTGCCATCTGACACTACTGCTACGTAGTTCCAGCGATTTGTAAGTTCGAAGGATTTGTCTGGGTCTGCTTGGATTTCTCTGCATGGAGTCGCTACGCCTGGTGTGTACCATATTGCAAAATCATCTGCGCTTTTGATTGAGCATTTCGGCATTGTTTGAACTTTTCCTTCATAAAATCTGTGTAATGGTGAAGCCAACTGTGCTGGTTTTTTAGCTTTGGCTAATAACTCTTCTATTGTTGGTTTTCTTTCGTCTTGTGAGCCTGTCATGTTATTTATTCTCCTGTTAACATGGTGAATTGTTATTGTTTGCGCGTACAAGTTTTAAGAGTTTCGATAAAATTTTGGAAAAAACGATGTAGATTGCTAATAGGGAATAAAGGAAAGATGCTTGACTTGTGCAAAGTTGAAGTCATAGAAAAAGGGGAAAATAAAGGTTTTCTTGAAACAGAGGAAACGGGCGAAATCAATTTTGCATATGGATTTCTAGAACTGATGTAATAACTTCGGCTTAAAGCGACCACTAGAAAAAAGAGCGAAACTGAATAGGCCTATAATCTTGTTTAGAAGAAAATAGTTGGAAACCCTTTCCGGCAGTTAGATAGTGATTAGTATCTTCTTCCGTATCCGCCTGATCTTCTTCCGTATCCGCCTTCTCTTCTTCCCCCGTACTGTCTTCTCTCTTGCTCAAACACCTTAGTTGACATGTTATTCTCAGTGTTTACTTCGCCTTCTAAGGGTTTTTCCGGAATCTCCATTGTGCCGTATCTACCGATGTTTAAACGCATGTTGCCTCGGAACAGGTTTATGTAGCCGTTTTTTACGCTTACTGTGTCTTCTTCTTTTACTTTTTCGATGTTGTCGTCCCACAAGGTTAGGTATATGCAGCCTGTTTCGTCGGCTACTAATGCGTCGCATACGCGGTGTGGTGCTCCGTCTCTTCCAGCTGCGATGCTTCGGACTTCGCTTTTTGATATTGTTTTTGCTATGACGTTTACGGCTCTAGAGGTGGGGGTTAATTCTCCTACTTTCGCGTCTACTGGTTCTTTACGTCTCGAAAAACCTTCAACAGCCAAACTAATTCAACACCTTATATATGTTAACAACACAAATAATATTGCCATACACTTAAGCCTTTTGGTTATAAATCCTAACGTTTAAGTGCTATATCTTCGAGCTGACATATCTTTTCAGGTTCTTTTCACTTTCACTGATAGCAGAATCCGAACTCTAAGGCAAGGAAGTGTCTTTCAAAGGTTTTTGGTTATCACGTACATAACCTAAGCATTTGCACACACAGTGAAGAAGCTAGTAAATTTTATTTCTGTTGTTCCTTGTTCACCATCTCGTTAATCTGCTGCTCCATCATATGCCCACGACAGTAAACTAAGGCTTTCTTGATGCCAGCAATCTTCAAAGCAGCGTTCTTGATGTCCATAGCCAGCTTAAAAGCAATAGGACAGAAAGGACTTGAAGGAATAAAATGCACCTTAACAACACCATGCTCTTCTTCTTTAACATTAGCAATCATGTGCATCTCAGCAAAAGTCAAACCGGTCTCAGGGTCAACAACCTTACCAACGGCTTCACGCACCTTATCCTCTAATTCTGTCAAACCTTTTTTGCGTCCACCTGTTTTTCAATGAATAAAAGCGGTGCGCCATATAACCTGTTACACTAAGCTGCAAGTTCTGCTTATTTTTTCTTCCGGTACATGCGCCAACTCAAAGCCATATTTCTCGGATGTGAGGCCTTCACTTCATTCAGCCTTGAAACAGCAGTGTTATGCGGTGCCTTTAGAACCGCTTCTGGGTTTGTGTACGCTTCTTCACAGATTTTCCGCATAGCCTCAGCGAAGCGGTCAAGCTCTTCTTTCTCAAACGTTTCCGTAGGCTCAATCATCAACGCTTCATCAACGATGAGGGGAAAATAAATTGTTGGTGCATGCAATCCATAGTCGAGCAGACGTTTAGCAATGTTTAAAGCTGAAATACCAGTTTCACTCTTCAAATGTCTAGCGCTCAGAACACACTCGTGTTTCCTAGGTTTTTCACTGCCATAAGGAAGCGTCAATCCGTTAATTTCCTTAAGTTTTTTAGCCAAATAGTTCGCGTTCAAAACAGAAACTTCTGCCACTTCCTTCAACCCTTCAAAACCTAAACTCAAAATGTACGCGTAAGCCTTCAACAAAACAGCCACATTCCCATAAAAACTCCTCATTTTGCCAATGCTGTGAGGCCTATCATAGTCTAAGTGATAGCGTTCTCCGTCAAAAACTATGCGTGGAACAGGCAAAAACTTGGCCAATTCCTCTGAAACACCAACAGGACCAGCTCCTGGACCCCCTCCACCATGAGGAGTGCCAAACGTTTTATGAATGTTCATGTGGGCTACGTCGAAGCCCATGTCACCGGGCCTAGCCTTACCAAGTATAGCATTCAAGTTCGCCCCGTCATAGTAGAGCAGTCCACCAGCCTCATGAACAATTCTGGCTATTTCCTCAATGTTTTTCTCAAAGATTCCAAGAGTGTTAGGGTTCGTAAGCATCAGACCTGCTGTGCATTCAGAAACAGCAGCCTTCAACGCTTCAATACTCACGCAGCCATCCTCATCTGATGGAACAACCACAACGTTAAATCCAGCCATAGCCGCACTTGCAGGATTTGTGCCGTGAGCAGAATCTGGCACAATAATTTCCCTCCTCTTTTCAATTTCCCCATTCAACTTATGATAGGCACGCATGAGTGATGTACCCAAGAATTCACCGTGGGCGCCTGCGGCAGGCTGCAAACAAACCTCGTGAGTGCCAGTGATTTCTGCAAGCCATCTCTCGAGCTTGTAAAGAATTCCCAATATGCCCTGCACAGTGCCTTCATCCTGATACGGATGCACCATGTTTATCGCTGGCAGGTTCGCAAGCAACTCGTTTATTTTCGGATTATACTTCATGGTGCAGCTTCCAAGCGGATACAAGCCAGAATCAACACCATAATTCATTTGAGACAAACGTGTGAAATGCCTTACAACCTCAACCTCTGAAAGCTCCGGAAGCTTAGGCTGACTTTTACGCTGCATGTTCTCTGGAATAAGCAGATTCACATCGCCAACAATTCGTTTAATTTTTTCTTCGACTTTCGGAGAAACGTGTCCTCTTCGTCCCTTCCTTCCAAGACTGAAGATCAACCGCTCATTCCAGTTTGCCTGCTTAAACATAACGCTTTTCACCTCCTAACCAAAATCTCCTCTAAAACTGTTGCCAGACGTTCAATCTCCTCTTCAGAATGGATTTCAGTCACACAGTAGAGGGCTGTTTTGCCTAGCTCTGGAAACTCATTTGAAAGGTCTTTGCCACCGTGAATCCCACGCTCCAAAAGTTTTTTATGCAAATCTTTAACGCTTAGACCTGTTCCGTCAAAGTTCACAGTAAATTCCTTGAAATGGGTTGATTTGAAAACCGGAGCTTCAACTCCATCGATTTTCGAAAGCAAATGAATAGCATAATTTGCCTTGCGCATTATTGTCTCGCCAAGTTCCCGTAATCCTTCCGGTCCAAGCAAAGCCATGTAAACAGCTGAAGCTACAGCACATAAAGCTTCGTTCGTGCACACGTTTGACGTTGCTTTTTCACGCCTAATATGCTGTTCACGAGTTTGTAAAGCCATGCAAAAACCTTGTCTATTACCATCCAATGTTGTAGTCATCCCGATTATGCGTCCAGGCATTTGCCTAATCACCTTTAAATCATCACGGCAAGCAAAAATCCCCAAAAGAGGCCCGCCGAAATTCATTGCGTTGCCAAGAGGTTGAGCCTCACCAACCACAATATCTGCATCATAATCACCTGGAGGTTTTAAGATTCCAAGGGAAGTTGGGTCAATTCCAACAATGAAAAGTGCTCCATGCGCGTGTGCTTCTCTACTTATTTCATCAACTTGTGTTTCAACAAAGCCTAAATAAGATGGATTTTCAATGTAGACCGCTGCTGTTTTGTCTGAAATCTTATTCCTGAAATCATCTAGGCTTATTTGCCCAGTCTCCTTGTTGTAGGCCACTTGTTTAATTATTATTCCGGCTGGTTCAGCGTAAACTTGTAGTGTGGCCAGTCTCTCAGGGTGAACAATTTTGGGAACTAGGATTTCGTTTCTCCTTGTTAATCTAGCTGCCATGCGAGAGGCTTCACCTAAGGCTGAAGCCCAATCATACAAGGAGCAATTAGCAACTTCCATACCTGTTAACTCGCAAATCATGCTCTGATATTCAAAAAGGGCTTGAAGCATACCCTGCGAAATTTCAGGCTGATAAGGCGTGTAAGAAGTAAGCAGCTCACTGCGTTGAACGATTTCTTTTACAACCGCTGGAACATAATGAGGCCAGCAACCTGCACCCAAAAACACTGGCATGTCACTGCAAGTCTTATTTTTTGAAAGCAAACCTTCCACTTGCTTCTTAACCTCAAACTCTGACAAAGCTTCTGGGAGATTCAACGGCTTTCTTAAATGATATTTCTTTGGAATATCCGCGTACAATTCATCGATGCTTTCTGTGCCTATTTCCTGCATCATTTCTTTCTTGATTTCTGGCAGAGAATTTGGAATGTATGGATGACTGCGTTTGATCAAGAGATTCACCGTTAGAATTAACACTAAATCAGCACTGACTTTAAGCTTTTTCAAACATTATTGAATTTCTGAGCTTCAGAAAGAGCCTCTAGGACCGCTTTTACAAGAATTCTTCCTTTTTCCCTAACTTGTTGGTGTCCGAAGGCTTGCAGCCATCCAGTTTCGCTTAGAACATCTGAAACAACTTGTGCCGAAGCTGCCTCAACATTCCTATATTTCGCAACTTCAAAAACTGTTTTTGCACCACACGCAATCAATTCTTCCAATGTCATAACAGCCGCTGGTGCGCCTACCCAGAAGCGTCCGAGTCCAATTTCCACATTGTTGAATTGCCCGATGCAAAATGGTTGGCTTTCGCCATACATCCACCAGTCAACAGACTTGCCATCAATCAGCTTCTTCCCATATTCATACATGTGCCTCTGATAAGTCATTAAAAGGCGTTGAGGGACCTTTATGGTGTCCACTGGAACTTTTCTGTTTTCAGCTACGTAACGGACAAAATCGAGTGGTGTGAATATGGTTTCATCTTCGGTCACGGTTTTCCCTCATTAAGGTTAGTATTGTATTCCTCTTGTTGTAACCATTTCTTTCGGATACTTGATGGCTATGATTTCATTCACAAACTCTGCACGCTTTACCAGTTCTATTGGGGCAAATCTGCCCGTCAAGACAACATCAGTTTTTCTTGGCATTTCATCTAGAAACTTCAGAACTTCTTTCACGTCCAGAAGCTTGCAGTGTAAAGCCAAATTAACTTCATCCAGAACTAATAGGTGTGGTTTTTTCTCCTTAACAATTTTTTCAGCGAATCTTAAGGCTTTATGGGCTAGTTCTTTGTCTTCTTCACCTAAATTGCCTAGTCCGTGCCATCCTTTACGGCCAAACTGGTGTATTTCATAGTAAGGCACAAGGAGTTTTCGAATTTTATATTCACCTGTGTTTTTCCACCATTTCAAAAACTGGATTATAACAACTTTACGTTTGTGTCCAACAGAACGTAATGCTAAGCCTAACGCGTTTGTTGTTTTTCCAGCTCCCATTCCAGTGTAAAGATAGACGTAACCCATTTGAAACCCTCTTTTCACGCCATTTGATTGTTGACTTGGCTGTTATAAGTTTTAAATAGGATCATGTTGTCATGTTAATCATGGAGCATCAACGAATGGAATACGGTTACGAAGAGTTGCTGAAGAGGGCGCGTTCACAAATCCCCGAGGTAGCTTCAAAACGTGAACGTCTAGAGGTTCCCAGAATAGTTCATTCAGTCATAGGTATGCGCACGATAATCCACAATTTTAAAGAAATCGCTGAAGCTTTGAATCGTGACCCGAGGCATCTGCTGAAGTTTTTGACAAGGGAAATGGCTACAGCTGCAACCATGCAAGAGTCAAGGATAATTTTTCAAGGAAAGTTTTCGCGGGTAACATTTGAAAGGCTTCTACAGAGATACATGGAACAGTTTGTCACGTGTCCAGTTTGCAAGCGTCCAGACACAAAAATTGTAAAGGAAAAACGCCTGTCATTCCTAGTTTGCGAAGCTTGCGGAGCAAAATCATCTATTAGGCAACTGTAAGAGCGTCTGAAAATTGAAAGTCTACATGAATCTAAAGAAAATCGGAAACAACGTTCTTTTAGCCATGTGCGACGCTGAAATACTGGGCAAAACTTTGAGAAAGGGAAAAATAGTTTTTCATGTAAAAGAAGAATTTTACAAAGGCGCAAAAGTCAACATTGAAGAAGCTATGGCAATGATAGAAAACTCAACAACAGTGAACATGATAGGCAAAAACATTGTTCAAAAAGCCATAGAAAAAGGTCATGTGCACCCTGAAGCAGTAATAAGCATAGAGGGCATACCACACGCACAAATAGTAAAGCTTTGATGTTGCTTTTGGACAAATAGTAAAAACTTCGCTGAGGTCACTTGCGCTTTCTGCTTATGAAAAAAATCTGGAATAAAGATGAGTTGCTGAGTAGAGATGAGCATATAAAAAAGATTGAAGCAGTCAAAAGCGAGTTACTTCCAATACGACACAGACTGACCAAAACAGCAAAATAGAGCGTGCATTAGGAAAAAAAGGGGATTGTGCGGGAGGCATCTCCATCAACTTGTTTGAAACTTATCAGTAAATTTTTTTGCGAAGTCTTTTATAAGGGAGAAAAAAAGGGGGGAATGCGGGAGAGATCGCCACCGACATTAATAATAGCAATAACCCCATAGTTTTTCCATTATCTACATATTACTTGCGTTTCCTAAAGTAGATCAAGCTGTCTTTCGGGCATACATGATCAGAAAAAAAACATTTGAAACTATAAGTGATAGTCGTGCGCCAATCTTTTAAACTTAGGATACACCAATATCAACATATGCTTGAGGTTTAGTTGTGTCGGAAAAGCGGAAGGGTGCAATATTCTGTAGTCAGGACGGTGAATGGAAAGATGAACTTGAAAATCGTGGATTTCAAAATGTGAAAAGAGAGTTTATGCTTGCCGGGCACATATTACCCTCATAAATCGTATCTGGAGACAAACCCCGAATCCAAGAATAAACATTAATTTTTGTCCCGAAATATCTTGCAGGAATAAGAAATCTTTATGGAGGTAAGTAAAATGGGAAAAATGGCTGATATTGATGAACTGATGTATTCTTGCGGTTTAGAAATTCTTCATCCTGGCGGAATTGAAAGAACTGATGAGATGGCAAGGATGTGCGAAATAGGGAAGGACAAGAAAGTTTTAGACATAGGCTCTGGAAAGGGTGTAACAGCTTGCTATCTGGCTCAAAAACATGAGTGCGAAGTTGTTGGAGTGGATTTGTCAAAAAGAATGGTTGAACATGCAAAGGAAATGGCAAAGAAAAAAGGATTAGATGAAAGGGTTAGCTTTAGAAGAGCGGATGCACACAATTTGCCATTTGAAGATGAAAGTTTCGATATTGTTCTGGCTGAATGCACTACCGTGCTTCTGGATAAAGAAAAGGCTTTTTCAGAATTTCTTCGAGTAGCAAAGTCTGGTGGATACATTGGCGACTTAGAGATGACTTGGCAAAAACCACCACCAAAAGAATTGGTGGATAAAGTCTACGATGTTTGGGAAGGCTTTGAAACAATGACACTCGAAGAATGGAAAGAGTTCTATGAAAGAATGGGAATGGCTGACGTCAAAACCGTAGATTTTTCCGAAAAAATACCTGACATGGAAAAAGCAATGAAGAAAGAACTTGGCCTCAAAGGTATGATAAAAATGGGTTTCAAGCTTTTGTTACGCCCTGACCTACGCAAAGCAATGAAGGAATATAGAAAAATTTTCAAAGAACACAGTGATTACGTGGGGTATGGTTATGTGGTTGGGAGGAAAAAATAAGCGGGCTTCGGGCAAGATTAAGAAAGAAATATCGAGAGTTAGAGGGGCTATCAAAGAAACCTATGGAAAGGCCTGATGCTGGAATGCTTCTTTATGAAGCCAAATACTTGTCTACCTATCCGGCAGCGAGCCCCACAAAACACTCAGGCATTTCTTTAGCGTTAGATGCTGACAGGCTTGTGATGATCGCTAGAACATAGCTCATTGGTGATTTGCTTCCGACAAAAACAATGTTCTCTTTGACTTTCTGAGTCCGCGGGGCTTTTCGGGCTTTTTCTCTTTAACAGTTTCTTCTGTCAGTTTCTTTTCTTCTTTTTCTTCTGCCATTTTGTTCTCCCTCCTTCAATTTACTTTGCAAATTTACTTCGATTCCTTTTGAACTTCTTCTTACATCTCATACTACAGAAATAATATGTTTCTCCATCATGCTTGATCTTGAACTTGGCTGTCTTCTCGTCCAGAACGGCGCCACAAACGGGATCTCTAGGCATTATTTTTTATCTCATGAAAGAGTGTGGGTTCTGCTTACTATAACTGTTGATAAAAAAGAAAAAAGTGCGTAAAGCGGACCGAAGATTTTAGCTAATAAGCTTAATATCTTCTCGGGGGTCTTCGTTTAGAATAGCATTCTCGGCAGTATACGGGTTTGCTTCCGTCAGGTTTGAAGGGAACCTCACATTCTTTACCACAATCAGCGCATACGGCCTTGTGCATTTCTCGGTTTTCTCTATACGACAATCGAATTACACCTCCATCTAATAGTCAACGAAAAACTAGCATTCTCATGGAATTCTAATTCTTACGTATCTAATCAGTTGACATATTGATCTATTTAAACTTATGTATGCGATGAGTTTCTCTTCTGCATCTCTGTTCCCTTCAGTCTCTGCGCGAGCGTTTTACCATAGGATGATACGTAACTGCTTTGACTTAGAAAATGGGGTTTTGCGGGAGACATCTCCATTTATTACGAGGCTAGGGCAACCCCGCCCTGTTTCTGTCCTGACCCCGTAAGTTTTCAGTTGTTGAAACGAGCTATTTTCTTTTTCGGAAGAATAATAGCCCTTCTTTTTCGCACGTGTATTCATAGCCAACTTCCAGAAGAGCCTTGATCTCTTCAGATGTTGATCCGATTTTACGTTGAATTCTTGATTGTATGAAGGGGTCGCCGAATATGGCATTCACGCGCAGGGATGTACGCCGCAAGACTGAAATTGGCTCGAAAGAGGAAACCTTTTCTGATTGTGCAGTAAATTATGCGGTATGAACCGAGACGAACGAGTGTGGATTACGCGCAACTACGAAAATTGTAGCGGCTGCAGAAGATGTGAGATCGCCTGTGCGCTTTATCATGAAGGGAAAATCTGGCCTGAAGCCTCAAGAATACGGATTTTCATGATTGTCCCAGGAGTTGAGATTCCCCATTTATGCTTCCAATGCGAGGACTATCCATGTGTTGAAGCATGCTCAACAGACGCTCTATCCGTAAACGGTCAAACTGGCGCAGTAAACGTAGATACTTCAAAATGCACCGCTTGCGGTCTCTGCATAGAGGCTTGCCCGGGAAATGTACCCCACCTCCATCCAGAAGGAAACTACATTGTCATCTGCGATTTGTGTGATGGAAAGCCAAAATGCGTCAAAGCATGCCAAGAAGGCCGATGGAACACTTTAATGCTTATTGCAAGAGAAAAAGAAGTCTCATATAAGACCTTAGCCAAAACACCCCAAAAACTCACGCGTGAAGTCGCCAAGAAAATTCTTGGAGAAGAAACCGCAAAGGAGGTTATTGACTTATGAGGGGCTACGCCGGGAAATTCTTGGAAATAAACCTTTCCGGCAGAAACGTCAAAGACGCGAAATTTTCAGACGAGGTTCTAAGAGATTATATCGGCGGAAGAGGCTTGGCTACCAAGGTTTTATGGGATAGACTTGGCAGGAAGTGGGAAACTGTGGATCCACTTGGCCCAGAGAACATTTTACTTGTCCTTACAGGCCCGTTCACGGGATACTTTCCCGGAACAAAAGTCTGTATCTCAGGAAAGTCGCCCCAAAGCAATGGTATAATAGGCTCAACGGTTGCAGGCGAGTTTGGAATAGACTTGAAATGCGCAGGCTATGACGGGGTAATAATAACTGGAAAAGCAGAAAAGCCATGTTACATATTCATATGCGACAGCCAAGTCGAAATCAAAGACGCCTCGCCCATCTGGGGCAAAAAAGCAAGGGAAACTCTACGTTTTCTGGTTAATAAGTCAATCGAGGAGATCAAAGATGTTCGGCCTAGCCACGGGGAAGTGAAGGAACCCTCAATTCTGTATATTGGACCGGCCGGAGAAAATAAGACTAGGGTTGCAGCTGTCGTCGCCAAGTATGCACATGGAGCCGGTTATGGTGGATATGGCGGAGTAATGGGGGCTAAGAACTTGAAAGCGATAGTCGCAAAAGGATTTGGGGCGGTACCAGACGTTTGTGACCAAGAGAAAGTGTTGGATCTAGCCCAGGGATTTTCTGAATTGAATTTTGAGAATGAAAGGTTCAGACGCTGGGGTACTGGAGGGGGAGGCTACTTCTTTGGGGCTGAAACGAGTTCTGAACCTGTCAGAAATTGGCAGAATGAATGGCATGACAGGGAAAGTTACAGGGGAGAAGAATTCGACAAGTACTGGGTTAAGAAGAACTGGGGAGACTTTGGCTGTCCAACGACATGTCTAAAGCTCGCGGTGCTAAAAACTGGAAGGTTTAGGGGAGCAATATGCGACAATCCAGACTACGAGCTTGAAGCCTATTTGGGAACAAACCTCGGAATATTCACCCCTGAAGAGAACATCTACCTATCCTACGTTAGTAACGAGCTGGGCTTGTGTGGGATTCAAGGTGGAGCAGTGTTGGGATTCGCAGCAGAACTCTACGAGAAAGGAATACTAACAAAGAAAGATCTAGATGGAATAGAACCTGAATGGGCAAACGTTGAAGCCTTCGCAGCCCTAGCTGAGAAAGTAGCCTTTAGGAAGGGAATCGGCGACATCCTAGCTGACGGAGTCTATCGGGCAGCCTTAAAGCTTGGAGAAATCAAAGGTCTCGATCTGCTCAAGTATGCTGTTCATGAGAAGGGTGTAGCCATAGGAGCGCATGGAGTTAGAAGCGGAAAAGACTTCATTTCAGAAAACATTGCCTACGCGTGCTCAGTCCAAGGCGGAGACCACACATCGTCAGCTTCGCTCCCGCTTGACCAAGGAGGCGAATTATCCACAATAATGGCTGACTCAGCCATCTACTGCATCTTCGCCGCATTCGGAATCGAAGACACAGAAATATTCAACTTTTACGAGGCGACAACAGGATGGAGACTGACACAGAAGGAATGGTATAAGGAAAAAGCTCTACGAATACTGCACCTGCAAAGAGCCATGCTGCTTTTAGGCGGACCAGACGTCAAGTGGAAGCCTAAACTGGATGATGATAATCCGCCGCGGTTCTGGGAGCCACTGCCCTCAGGACCCTACAAAGGAAAAACACTAGATAGAAAGAAGTTTGAAGAGTCAAGACTTGAATACTTTGAAGCTGCCGGCTGGAACGAGAACGGAGTGCCAAAACCAGAAACGTTACGAAAACTGGGTCTAGAAGACGTAGAAGCGAAACTTAGGGATGCAGCCCTGATAGAATAGCTCCAAAGCCACAGAACTGTCGTCTTCAGACTGACAGACGCAAACTCCTAGCAAACCCCGTGAAAAAAAGGTTGCGCGGGAGATATTTCCATTAGTGTAGCTAAAAACCTTTTCATATATGTCCGCGCTTTTAGTTTAGTGTTCTTTACCCCTAATTTATAGAGCGCGTGCTATTAGCTACAAAAAGTAAATCGCCAAAGTGGCGCGTGTTATATAAATTGAAGATTGCATAGCGTATACGGGGGATGGAAAATTAGTGATGAATCTTTTGGAGAAACTGTCAGCAAAGAACGCCCACCTAAAATAAAACTAGCAACTGTAGCTGTCATTGTAATAGCAGTCATCGTTGGAATACCTCTGTTATATTATTTTGGGCAGTCAGTAGGCTACGTCTCTGGATATAACGAAGGTCTGTTAGCAGGTTACATTTCTGGGTGTAGCGAAGGTCGAGAAGATTGGCGGTTTGCGTTTTATTATTGGAAGCCAGAACAAAAATTTGGGGTCGATGAACTACGTAATGAATTGAAAGATTTAGAATGGAAAAAACCCTACGAAGAAGGCGTTTTTTGATTGCAGTGAAATGAGCGCCTTAACTGAACGGCATTTAGAGAATAAAGGATGGCATACAATTATCGTAGTTGGAAACTCTCCTTTTAGCTCAGGACGCCATTGCTGGTTATTAATTGAAACAGGTTCGGACAAATATATGCCAGTGGAAACTACAAACTTAGAAGTTGTGTTGTGGTCGTCTCCCTATTTTGACAACTACTTTGAATATGACCACTCATTTGAGACAAAACAGGAGGCCTTAGCCTACAGCGAAACAGAGTTTGACTGGTGGAAAAGTTAGCTTTAGCCAAGTACTCAAAGAACACACATGGTGCAGGAAAAATATTGGTTGCATTATTCTCGAAAAATTCGAATATTAGCATATGCACACATGCTCACTTTTTTTTAACATTTCTTGAATTAGCGCGGGCTTGAGCAGCCTACGTTCTTGCCTGCTAGCATATAGGCACAAAAAAAGGGAAATTGCGGGAGACGTTAGAGACATCACCAGTTTTTTGTTAAACGCACAAATAGTAAAACTTTAAAATCAATAACATACTGGATGTGAGAACGCACGTTTTCTAGCTTTTTTCTGGAGGCGTCTCGTCAGTTTCGACCCAGCTGAACTTCCTCTGGAGGGCTTTCGAGTAGTACTGTTTCCAGTCGTAGTCCACTTGTTTTCCCCATTTATAGTAGATTCGGGGGTCAATGTAGCTCTTCAGAGACGTCCCAAGGTTGTAGTCACGGGTTTCCTTCTGAGCCTCTATCCTAAGCTTCAGTTTAGCTATCGCCGCTTTGTCACGTTGCATCCGACTCTCCAGCCTCTGCCCTAACTTTTTCATCCACTCTTCATACTTGAGCTTCAGCAGCTTAAGCCGTTGCTTTTGCCGAGTCACTGCCTTCCGATCAAAGCTAATACGTCTCTTCAAAGCGCGTGCGGATTTACCCTGTTGTTTCTCCTCGGCGAGTTGTCGTCGATGAGCACTCAGCTTTGCCTGCATATCCTTCATTTTTTCCTCTTGCTCCCTCAGTCTCTCATTATATTTCTCTTTCCAATCCTCGATTTTCCGCCTCAACTCATCTTGAGCATCCTTCGCTCGATTCTTCAAAGTCTTGAGGCGGTCCTTCTTCTTTTCTAAAGATGATTGCCAAGTCTTGCGGATGGTTCTCTTGTGGTTGCAGACTTTTGCAGCCTCAAGGTTTGCCATAGTAGCAGCGTGTTTCTTCACGTATTCAGGATCTTCAAGTTTGACAGGCGCTTTTTCCAAGTTCGTCTCAACGGCTTCGGACGCATAGCAAGTACGAAAGACCTTTGCCGACAGCCCAGCCATCACCTCATCGAGGAATTCGCTAACATGCTGTGAGCGGACGCCATCAAAAAGGGTGGACCTCGCGTTCGCTGCAAACTCCTTAAGGTTTCTAGTGACATTATTTGGGAGTTCAACCTTGAAGACATGAGGCACAGAATCCTTCCCGAGGAAGTTGAACGTTACACTCTCATCACTGTTGAAATGGATATGCTTCGGTCGGAGGGTTGAGGCGCCAACTGTGTCCGCCTCGTCAGGATCCTTCTCGTCGCCAACCCTGATTTTCAACCTATCAATAAGGAAACAAACGGTCGCCGTTTTCCTCCGTCTCAGATCATCAGCGTTAAGGTTCTCCCAGATGTGCTTCCGTACCCCTGCAAGGTTCCGTCGAAGCTTCCTAGCTTTTTCAAACTTCTCAATATCCTTCCTCTGCTTCACGATGCTGGAGTCGGAAAACCAGACGTATTTCGTCTTGCCCGTAAGTTTATCCCGCCATCGTGCAATCCACATGGAGTCAGGCTGCCAGACAATCTTCCATTTGCCCAGCGGCCTAGGCGCATCCGGCGAGAGGTTGAGTTCGACATCCTCCTCGCAAGCCCCCTCCTTCCAGCATCCCCTCAACGGGTGTTTGCCTCGACCTATGAAGATAGAACTAGGTTCGACAGCGTAGTTAGCCACCTCCACTCTGGCACCGTCAACCCAAGCAAATCCGTAGCGATCATTGTTCGCAGCTCTCTGAGCTTTCCTCTGAGCCGTCAGTTGCTTTCTCTCCTTTCTAGAGAGGTTTGCTTTCCGAGCCCGCTCCTTTTCGATTGTAGAGAGGACAATGGAGTAGTCGACATCGCCGGGCTTGACATTGATGCCGAGCTTTTTTGAGAAGTCACGGTGAAAGTTCTCTGTGAAGACAGGGTCCTCGATGTAAGGGGTTCCGATTTTTTTAGCCCAAGCGAAAGCCATTTCCTCCTGCCTTGGTGTCAGCTTAGTTTTCTTCCCCTTCACTTGGATGGTGAAACCTTTTCCTTTGTATCGGTGTGGAATTAGGACGCCGTTGTGGTGTAGCTGCTTCATTAAGGTTCTTCACCTGACTGGATTCTTATACAGAGAAAGAAGGAGACTTAAACCTTGCTTTCTCTATGAGTTCATGTGATAAGGCTTGTAGTGTATAGAAATGTTTCAACACCTGTGATGTATAAAGCTATTTAGCCTTGACGAAGAGGAGTACGTCTCAAAGGTGGTTTGAATCTTGCAAAAAGAAGCAGAAAATCGTGTATAAAATGTGATCAAAGAATGGCAAAACCTATTCCAAGTTTTAATTGGGGTCACGTCAAAAAAGTCAACGTACATAAAAAATTGAGTGATAGAAGGAATCTCCAGATTTCACTGAGATACGTAAACGATCAAAATGTAGTCTATTGAGGCTTTTCGGAATCTTTTTTTATTCGAGTTAATAACTTTGTAACGTCTGGTGATAGCCCAACATACAATGCATCATTTTTCACATTTCCTTTATTTCTTGGATAATGGCCATAATATTCCAGAAACCTTCTTATACCATCTTTTATGAATTCCGAACGACTTGCGTATGCAAGTTCTCCGTTTTCTATAACTTCGTCAATCATTTTTGCTAAAACGGTAGGTATATGAACAGTGGTATATTTTGTCTTTATCCTTTTTTCCATGGTTCCTCAGTTCCAGAGCAGGTCGATCTAGAGGTATGCCTGTGTTTAACAAAAAATATAAACTTTGCGCTTAGTAGGGCATAATTTTTTGAATCAAACACCACATAACAAATGCTCTATTCCATTGTTAACTTATGCTTGAGATTGTTGCGAATATATTTTGTTCTTATGAAACATGAATCATCTAAACCAAAAAAGAGGGAAGGTGAACTGAGGAGAGAAGACCTCAATAACATTTCGTACCTGCCCTGGAACTAATGCCACCTTCCCACTTCCACTTATTATTTGTGGTCAATTTAGAATATAAAGCTTACCCATCGGTGGGACATGCGGTATATAAATACAGACTATTGCGTTGATATTTTTGGGGCGTTCCTAAGTGAACAATAAATTATTGTATATTGTTTTGTTATCCTCTCTTCTTCAATCATCGTTACCAATTCTCTGTCGTTTCTAAAAAATTCGTGATAAACTCAGAAATCAACTTGCATTCAATCTCTTTAACGCTTATTCCTTGCATTCTATAATTGTGTGGTTGTTGTTCACTTATATCAAAACTACATGGCTTTTATTAAGCTTCAACTTCAAGCATTAAAAGCGCATGCTCAGAAGTTAGCCTAAGGCTAAATCGTGGATTTACTGAGAAAGATAATAGAAGTTTTTTCCACAACGTATATATATGGTTAATTACACGAATTCAATGAGGAGGGAGAGAATAGAATAATCGTCGAGATGTCCTCGATATTATTTTTTGTTTGTTGTCAATCTTTAACGTCCAGCTGATCAAGCTTAGAACTTAGTGAAAGGTTGGAGAGAAAATGGTAAATCAATTTCAAGAAAAAATCTTCAAAGTGAACGTGGATTTCGTAACTGGAGAATTTGTAAAAAGGATCGATGAAGTGGCCAAAGAAAATTGCATGGATATGGATCATTTCATTCGTTATGTTTTGAGGCAATGGCTTAATGACAACTGCAAACGCAAGAAAATTTTTGTAGACGCCAAGACTTACCGTTTGCTTGAAGCTAATGCCTTGCAAGAAGGGAAAACAATATCGAGGTTTAGAACATCTCATAGCTCCAAAAAAGTAATGTAAGTATTAGTAGTTGCCAGATCTACACCTTTGTTACGTTGCATCCAGCGAAACAAAATAGGAGAGCTAAAATGGTTGAGAAAAATTTTGGAAAATGAAGTCTTACACAACTTAAATTCAGGGGCCTCTGGGTTTTACCTCAACACTTTGGCGAACACAACCCATAAGCAAAACACCTAATCTTCCCTTTTTTGTCTAAATGCGGGCATTTTCGGCTCAACCTTTAATGTTTGTATGTGGAACATTTTTAAGTAGGGGTAAACTTTTAAACAAAAGATTGTGGTGCTTGATTGGGTAAGAAGAAGGTCTTAAGTGAGGACGAATTAAGTGAGATGGTGCTTCCATCCAAAAACGATGTTTTAGGAGTAGCTGTTAAGATGCTTGGTTTTGACCGTGTTTTGGTTAAGTGTCAAGATGGTCATGAGCGTTTATGTCGTATACGTGGTAAGATGAAGAGGCGGGTGTGGATACGCCAAGGAGACATTGTTTTGGTTTCTCCTTGGGATTTTCAATCTGACAAGCGTGGAGACATTTTCTGGCGTTATAAGCGTTCTCAAGCAGAATGGCTTCGTAGAAAAGGGTATTTGACCATCTGATTGATTATGGATGGAGAAAAGTAAGTGTCTTTTAGGAAACATGTCGAAAAAAGGCTCAGTAAAAAAGAAAAGGCTTCTTCAGGGATGTCTTAGCTAGTACGTAGAAAGTTAATGTAAAAATTTTCGCGCAAGCAATGTGTTTGAGTGTTCTTCTAGGTTAAGTGAACGATTTCAACATTGATTCATAGTTCTCTAATAGTCTGATAATATACCCTTTTGAAGGTATAAATCGCAAAGAAGGTTATCTTTGTTCGTACCTATCATCTTGGTTTGCAAATAGCTTTTAAACAACCATAATAGTATAGAACTAGCTCGACATGTCCAAACGAAAAACATCCATAAGAAAGAAGACAAGGAAAAAATTAGAACACAGGCTAAAGATAGTAGAAAAAAGAGATAGGATGTTGGTGAAAGACTTTTCATCCGAAAGAGCGGTCATAGAAGAGGTTTTTGACCGCTCAACATTGATGGTGATTTACGACTTTTTAAATAAAGGCGTCATAGACGAGATTTACGGTGTTGTTAAGGCAGGAAAAGAATCACGAGTTTATTGGGGAAAAGACAAGCAAGGAAATGAGCTAGCAATAAAAATATACTTAACTGTTTCAGCTGAATTCCGCAAAGGCATGCTCAAATACATTATAGGAGACCCAAGGTTCAAAGGCGTAAGACGTGACACACGCTCACTGGTTTTTGCATGGGCCCAGAAAGAATTCAGGAATCTAGTGCAGGCAGTAGCCGCAAATGTTAGGGTTCCAAAACCAATTGCTGTGAAAAAAAATGTGCTCGTAATGGAGTTTATTGGGAAGAACGGGATTAGCGCGCCTTCTATGAAGGAGCAGTCACCGAAGAACCCTGAAAAAGCCTACAAGACTCTTTTAACTTATTTGAGACGGCTTTACCGTAAGGCAGAGCTTGTTCACGGAGACTTAAGTGAATACAATGTCATGATTTGGAGCGGTCATCTAGTAGTGTTTGATGTTTCGCAGGCTGTTCCGCTTTCTCATCCCCTAGCAAACTTCCTTCTGCTTAGAGATTTGGAAAATATGAACAGATATTTTAGTCGGTTAGGTGTTGAAGTTGTTTCAGTTGAGGAATGCTATAAGAGGGTTACTGGTCATGGCAGAAGCTAGCTCATTTCTTAAAATTCCAAGGGAACGGATAGGAGTCTTAATAGGACCAAATGGAGAAATCAAAAAATACGTTGAAAGGACGCTTTCGGTTAAGCTTGAAATAGAAAGTGAAACAGGCGGCGTCAAAATAACCTTAACTGAAAATGTTGAAGATCCATCTTTGCTTTTCAAGGCTAAAGATGTTGTAAACGCCATTGGGAGAGGTTTCTCTCCAGAACTTGCTTTCCGCTTAATCCGTGATGAAGAAGCTTTTCTGGACGTAATTGACTTACGGACTGTTTTCGGCAAGTCTGAATCAGATATAAGGCGTGTTAAAGGGCGGATAATAGGGATGGAAGGCAAAACCAGAAGGATAATTGAGGAGTTGACGGAAACTAACGTGTGTGTTTATGGGCATACTGTTGGCTTAATTGGAGACATTGAACAGGTTCAGGCTGCAAGAGAAGCCATTCAAATGTTGATTAGAGGAAGCCTACACAGCACGGTTTACAGGTTTCTACACAGGAAACGAAGAGAGCTTAAAAAAAGAAAGCTTGAACTTTGGGAAAAACCAGAAGAAAAATAGTAGGCGGGCTCTCCGCACTCAAGATCTCAATCATTTTGTTTCAGCGGGGCCAGAGTCGTCATTGCCCGCCATTCAAACTAGAATGTTGGACTCGAATAAAAAGTTATAGGCAATGTAAAATCTAGACATATGAATGGAAGTTTTGTCCGATAAAGAAATTTCCGATGTTAGACATTTGTGTTAGCCTTTAGCTGGCTAGCTCGCGCTCTAACTAACTGTAGTCTTTCAAATGCACTGAGGTTGAGTGTGTTGATTACCTTATGGTAATATTTATATATTACTCAACGGTAATTACTTGATGGTAATAACGGGCGAAGCTGAATGAAGTTGAAAATTCAGTTATTGCGGGACGGAGAAATAATATTCGAAATACCACTCTCGTGTGTGGATTGGTCACGGAACCGTCTGAAGAACGAGTTTAACGCTATCGAAGATGATTTTCAAAGGTTCTCCAAGATTTTTGACGCTTTAGCCCATGAGACTCGCTTGCGGATGATGAAACGTGTTATGGAGGAAGAAGATCGCACGGTAAGCTTCTCAGATTTCATGCGAGACTTGGATTTGAACCCCAAGCTTGTGTGGGAGAACGCCAGAAAATTGAAGGAAGGAGGATTATTGGAGAAAGTTGGGCGAGGCAGATATCGTTGTTCAGCTTTCGGAGAAAGCGGCTTCATGATGATGAGCTTCGCATTGAAACGGCTTAGAAAAGCCCTAGAAGAACTGGAAGAGCTTTAAGGAGGTGAAAAATCGAGATGACAACATTCTTTGATTTTGACGAATTTTTCGGAGACTTAGGGTTTAGCGGTGGATTCATGGAAGATATGCTGAGAGAGTTCAACGAGATTGAGAAGATGATAAAGAGTGGAAAACTCAAAGGCAAATGGGACATCAAACAAATTGACGAACCTGAAAGGAAGGGATATGTCATTCAGGGACGCTTCTGGTCAAATCAACCAGTTGAGCCTTTTGAACCGTTTAAACCTTGGAGAAGACGACCGATGCCGAAGAGACCTTTTGAAGTTCAAGAGAAAGCCTTGAAGGAGATCCGTGAACCTTTAACTGATGTTTTCGATGAAGATAAGGCAGTGAAAATCTATGTTGAGTTGCCGGGTGAAGAAGAAGATAACATACAGCTAAAAGTTGTAGAAGGTAAAGTTGAGGTCAAGGCAAAGAAGTTTTACAAGATGATAGAGGTGCCAACAAGCAACGTTGACATCGAAAAAGCATCATCGAAATACAAGAACGGAGTGCTAGAGGTAACAATTCCAAAGAAAGACAAGTCTCCCGTAAAAATTGAATAACCAAGCGAATAGCACGCGACTAACGCTCTTTCACGCGCGATACATCTCTATACACTACGTTGATAACATACCAATATTTTTTGTCATATGCTAATGTGTGCTAAAGGTTAGATTGCTCTCTGTCCTAATCTGCGAATTTTCGGCGCAAACAAAAAATGATAGACCCCCCATAGTTTTCAACATAGAAACATTTAGTGTAGTTTGACTATCAGTCTTAATGATATTGTTGAGTTTGAAATAACCTCTATAATCATTCTTAACCATGTTTCTTTTGTTCAGGTGTTGAAGATGATTAACTGTCCAAAATGCGGAGAACCGTTAGTGAAAAGAATTAAATCTAAATATTTCTGTGAAAATGAAAGTTGCCCCGTCATATTTGTACGATGTCCCCATGAACCCGCCAGAATGAGAGTAGCCTTCACAGCATTTTCAAGAGAACAAACTATTGGGAAAATCGAAGAAACTATTGTAAAAAGCAGAAGCCACGTTTTTTGAACAGCTAGAGCAATAACCTCAAAAACGCTTGAAACACCCAATAATCAGGTTATCAACAGTCAACTAAGAGAACAGGAATTAGACTGCTCGCTCTTGCACGCCAATTCACTTCGCGTTTTGGTTAGTTTCTTATTTTCAGGTTTTTTCGTGTGACGGTAAAAACAGCCTTTGAGTAGGCATGGAACCTCTATTCCTAAAATGAGAAAAGAAATCCTAAAGTTATAGAGAATTGTATATGTGTTGAACGTTATGCTGAAACGTATCAGTCTAGTTCCCTTGGCTGCTGAAAGCCTCGGTGTAAGATCAATGTGCACCTACGTTGAAACCCCAGACGTGAAGATACTTTTGGATGCTGGAGTTTCTCTTGGTCCAAGTCGTTTTGGTTTACCTCCTCACCCAGAAGAATTCAAAGCCATAGACCTTTGTCGCAGAAAAATCGCAGAAGCCGCTGAAAAAGCTGAAATCGCGACGTTAAGTCATTATCATTTTGACCATCATACGCCTTCTTATGAAGATTGGTTATGCAATTGGACAGAAGCAACAGAAACTGCGAGACAAATCTACGAGGAAAAAACGGTCTTGATAAAAAATCCGAGAGAAAAAATCAACTTTAGCCAAAGGCGAAGAGGATGGATGTTCCAGAAAACAGGTGGAAAATATGCAGAAAAACTTGAAGTTGCAGATGGAAAATCCTTCATTTTTGGAAAATCTACAAAAACTAAATTTTCAGAACCAGTTTTTCATGGGTCAGAAAACTCGGTGTTGGGCTGGGTTTTAATGACAACCATCCAATATCAAGACGAGAAATTTTTGTTCGCACCTGACGTTCAAGGTCCTATGCGTTCTTATACGCTTGAACTGATCCTAAGGGAAAAACCGCAAATATTAATGATAGGTGGTCCGCCGCTTTATTTGGCTGGATTCAGAGTCAAAGAAGAAGAAATCCAAAAAGGATTAAAAAATCTGGAAAAAATTGTTGAAACTGTGCCTCTCACAATTCTAGAACATCACATTTTAAGAGACAAGGATTGGCGAGAAAAAACAAAAGACGTCTTCGAGAAAGCACGTGAATGCGGACATATCATTGTAACGGCAGCTGAATTCTTAGGAGAAAAAAACGTTTTCTTGGAAGCAGTGAGAAAAGGACTGTTTATTGAGAAACCGCCGTCAATTGAGTTTCAAAAATGGATGCGCAAAAATAGAACGGCTAAAAGGCACGTTAAACCTCCGATCTAGTCCTTGAGTAGTTTTTCTATGTTAGCCGAATCTTCTGACAAGCGTCCATATCGTATTCCGTAAAATGGTATTGAAATTTCTCTTTCTTTCAACGCAAAACGCAGTTCCTCTATTAAAATGCCAGAACCATTTACTCTTTCATTCTTTGACATGTTTTCGCAGGTACTTCCCTTTGAGGTTTCATTCACACCGCAGCTTGGACTTCCATCAACACCAATGACTATTTCTGTGCTTATTCCGCATTTTGCATAGTCTTGTATTTGATCGACAATTTCATTAGCGATTTTTCTGCAATGACTCCTAAACATGGCAGTATCATATTGATCTTTAGTTTGAGGCTGTCTTGACACGCCAGCATATATTAGTTCAGGGCACGACATCTGGACAAGGCCCATCTTTTTACACGAAAAAAATTCTACGATTTCAGTTATCATACTTGATCTTTCTGCTAAGCCTAAAACACGAGAATTCTGATTTAGGATGCAGTGGGCGACTATGGCTATTCTTCCACTTCTCTTGTCCTTAAACAATTTTTTCACATCATCTTCAGAAGTCTTCAATTATTGTCTAACTTCAGTTTTTCATGAACTATATCTCTCTGATCTTCCCTAATTCGCTCAATCATGTTTTCAATCATTTCAGTTTTTGTTGTTAATGTACCTATAGAGTGGTGGCTTCCATTCGTAATTGAAGCCATGGCCTCCGTGACAGTGTGACCGTATGTTTCGCGACCGTACATGTGAGGATTTGTGTTTACAACAATTGTATGTATTCTCTCACGCTTAATCATTTTAGAAGCGGACATTACATCCTTCACAGCCATGTCTTCATATTCTCTAACAATCACCCGAACTTCTTCTATTTGCCGAACCTCACCAGTCTCAAGGCTTCTCTTCAAGGGAACATTTGCGCTCCCGTCAGTTATTATGATCATAACTGGCACGGTTGATGGGTCTCTCCTTTTTGCCTCCTTCAAAACTTCCCGCGCTTTTAGCATTCCAGCGGCGAGGGGAGTGAAACCGCTTACACGTAGGTTTACGAGTTTGTTAGCTACAACTCTCAGGTTTGTTATCGGATGTTGAACGACAACAGCCCCTAAATCCTTTAGGGCTACTATCCCGACGCGATCTCTACACCTGTATGCGTCGCTGTGGAGCTTAAGCAACGCTTCTTTCACAGCCTCTAGATTGAAAAGCATAGAGCCACTTAAATCAATGACAAAAATCATTGTCAAAGGAGCCTTGTATGATCTTAACTTTTCACGCACATCCTCGAGACAAATTTTTAACGCTGTCTCCAAAGGTTTTTCACGATATTTCTGTTTTCTAGCTGCTTCTCGGATAGTCGCTGGGATATGGATGTCAGCGGGTTTTCCATGTGGAAACTTCCATCCGTAAGGTTTACCCTTATGGAGAGCCGTTATTGCCTGAGCGTGTCTGCCAGCATAAACACTCCGTTTCCTAGTTTTGATTTTTCCCATTTTTAGAAAAAATTTTGACGGAGAAACAATTCTCTTTTCTAAACTGCCAAAAATTGGAAAGCCTTGAGAAACCTTCAGCGATCCAGCAGCGTTACTGACTGTGGGAATTCCCTTTAACTTGCCTTTCTTGATTCTGACTTTTTCTTCATAAGTTTCTCCACGAAGCTTTTTGGAGCCTATTTGGAGACTATCCGTAGTAGGGGCGTTTTTTTGGCTTCTTTTCAACTTTTTTCCAATTCCGAAAAGGACACCGCCCAGCAACCGGTTAATGAGAAACATTAATCTAAGCTGTTGTTTTCGGAGTTTTTTCATAAGATTCTTTTTTTTGCTTTTTCTTCCTCCTCTTTTGAAGCGTCTTTCTTAGCCCAGAAAATGGCCTTTCCTTTTAGGAATCCCCTTTTTCTCATTTCCTTTTTTGTTGTTTCTCCCGTTTTTTCGAATTGAAAAACTTTTTTTACTGTTGTTCTGAAAGCTTCTATTATTTCCTGCGGCGTTGCTGGTTCAAGGAATCCCCCCTCTCTCGTTCTGTGGCTTAATGCAAGTTCAGCCGCGACCAAAACGTCGTCTAATTCTACTTGTTTTCTGTTTTCAAATGCTGCTAACGTTGAGGCTGCTTTTGCGATGATTATGTCTGGGCGTAAGCCGTCAACCTTCAAGTTTGAACATGTTTTGCAGATGGCTTCGAGAAGATTTTCTGGAATGACAACTTCTTTTAGCAGTTTTCTTGCTTGAGCTATCCTTTTACGCAACTCATCTTGTGAAGTCTTGCTTTTTTCATAGAATTTTTCAGGGTTCCCCTCGAACTCCATGGTTCTCCTAACTACTTCCATCCGGTCCTCAACAGAGTCTATTCTCTCAACAGTGACTGATAACGGAAAACGATCAAGAAGCTGCGGTCTTAATTCCCCTTCTTCAGGGTTCATTGTTCCAATAAATATGAAGCGGGAAGGATGATTTACGGATATTCCTTCTCTTTCAACGATGTTCCATCCCATGGCTGCAGCGTCTAGCAAATCGTCTGCAATGTGATCTGCCAAAAGATTGACTTCATCTACGTAGAGAATGTTTTGGTTTGCCTCAGCTAGAATTCCCGGTTCCAGCGCTTCTATTCCCTGTTTTATCGCTTTTTCTACATCAAGACTTCCAACGACTCTATCTTCTGTTGCGCCAAGGGGTAAGTCTACGACAACCATTTCTCTCTCTTCTACTGGTAGCTTTTCCACTTTTTTGTAGGTTTCACTGCATTTGGGACACATGTTAGATTGGTCGTGAGGGTTGCAGTTGAACGGGCAATTTTCAACAACTTCTATTTTTGGAAGGATGTCAGCCAAGGCGCGGACGATTGTGCTTTTCCCTGAACCCTTCGGTCCCTTTATTAGCAAACCGCCAATTTTCGTGTTAATTGCATTGATCAAAATGGCTAGTTTAAGCTTGTCTAAGCCTACAATCGCAGAGAAAGGAAAAACCAGCCTTTTCCTTTGCATTATGTTGTTAGCCTTCTTCTATTCTAGTAAAAAGCAAGTTTCAACCTATTAGTTTAAAGGTAAACGTGTGGTAACCTTTATATATCCTTACACACACTCCAAACTTGCTGAATTAACTATGCAACATGATCTAATTAAGACTTGGCTCAACAACGTTGCCGCCTCACATTCCAACAGTAATAGAACACGTGTAGACTATAAAAATAACCTTCAACTTTTCTTGAATTTCATAGATAAGACGCCTGAGGAGATTATGGCAGAATATGATAATTCTACGGATCGGGATTTCAAAAGACATTACGCACAACACATTCAAGCTTTCATATCAGCAGAGCTTGAAAGAGGAATGGCGCAAAACACTATCAATACTAGAGTAGCTGCCATAAAGTCGTTTTTCAAATATAACAATTTGCCTTTAGGATATATCCCAGCCCCAAGAATGAGAGTCACATATCATAACAGAGATATCACTCATGAAGAGGTGAAACTTATTTTAGGGGCCAGTAGACCACGAGAAAGAGCCTTCTTCACGATTTTAGCGCAAAGCGGTCTCAGACCGTTCACCATTTGCAATCTAAAATTTAGACATGTCAAAGAAGATTTAATCGCTAATCGTGTTCCTTGCAAGATAGATGTACCGCAAGAAATAGCGAAGGGAAAATATCGCGGATACTTCACTTTTATCTGTCATGAGGCTGTCGAATATTTGAAGGCTTATCTTCATACAAGGCGAAAAATCAAGGATGATGATTTCTTATTTGTAAAGCAAGGCACAGAACAACAGGCTAATCCTAAATCATTTAGCGCTCTCTTTTCTCGAACTGTACAGAAACTCAAAGAGAAGGGATTGATAGAAGTTGAGCAGAAGGAAATAAACAAGCCGAGAGATGTAAGGCTTTACAGTTTGCGGAAGTTTTTCAGGAAATACGCGAATCAGGCAGGTTTTGAATTTGCGCAGTTCTGGATGGGACACATAGTTAAGACTGGACAAGAAGAGCACTACCGACCTACAGATGTGGAACATCATAGGAAATTATATGCTGAAAAGGCTATGCCATTTCTAAGGCTTGAAACAGCGACGCCTACAGAGACGGAAAAGACAATAGGCGAATTAGAAAGGCGGTTGAAAGAGCGAGATCAAGAAATCAACGCTATGAGAGAGACAATGAGTAAAATGCAGCCTCTAATAAAATTTGTAAACAGCTTCAATGCCCCAGAAGAACTTACGAGAATCTTAGACTACCTTAAAGATGATTTTACATACTCCAAAGATGACAGACTACGCCCTATAAGAACAGAATTTTCACCGTATATCAAAGATAAACTTGATAGGATTGCAAAGAGGAAGGGTATAACGCAAGCAGAAGCTCTTGAGCAACTGGTAGTCGAAGACTTGGAGCTATTAGAAAAAGACGAAGAAAGACGCTTGGAAATAGCCAAAGCACACGGGTTACCCATAACACGAGAAGAGTACGAAGACAAGAGGAAGAAACTGTTGAGAAAACACGTGAAAAAGGGCTCAAAAACTGACTAAATTTTAAGCGCGCGCGAGTACAACCTTTTGAGGACAAACGTCGGCAGGTAATTCCTGCGTTACTGCTATGAAAATCATTTCCGATAACACCAAAAATATAAGGAACGATCATCAACTAGAAGTTATGTCTAAGCAAATCAAGCCTAATTATATTACTCCTAATCTAGAATCTATTACAGTCCGAGGCAAGTATCTTATAAAGGAAACAAACTTCAATGTTGTTAGACAAAAAGTTATGGAAATACTAGGACGAGGACATAGATGGAAGACTCATCCAATACACGGTGAATCCATAACTGTGGTTTCAATGGGCGCGCGCGCTAACGAGTGGACAAAACACGTCAAGGAAAATAGGTCAGGAGCGCCTATATATTTTTCAGTAGTAGCCGTGGAACGTCTTCGCGATAGCATTATAGTTGAAGTTGAGTGTAGACCTACGTTATGGTTTAAAATTGCTACTCTTAAAGAATCAAACTTCACGGAGAATGAAATTCAAGAAGGCCTTTTAGAATGCAGGAGCTTCGTAAAACAGGTTATGAGCGGCGTTAGAGGGAAAGAAGTTGAACCTGTTTCAGTTTATCCTATTATACAAAGAACAGAGATTAAAAGTAGGCTTCTTAATCTTGGATTGAGAAGAATAGTTACGCTATTGGATAAAGCTGAGAAACACATTGTTCAAAACAACTTTACAGATTCTTTGAAGTCCAGTCGTACTGCATTTGAGAAGATGATTGATTGGCAAATGAAAAAGCGTGGCTTAGAGAAAACCAACAATTACAAAAATGACTTGGCACGTATAGAAAGTAAGGGTTACTTAGATTCTGAAACAACCAAACTGATACAGACCTACTACCGTTGTCTATCTAATATTGCAGTACATGAAAAAGGAGAAGTAGAACCAGGAATCTATGAAGCACAAATGGGATATGGAATAACTTTAATAATGTTAGACTACTTCGCAAACAAACTACCTTGACCTCTGATTAGCTTAAAGGCCAATTAGGAAGCGCACATTAATGTGCTTCGCCACATAAGGATTTCAAGAGAAGTAGATAATGCGAACTTTATTTCAGACTTGATTCACGCGCCTAGAGTTTGAAATCAGCGCGCGCAATTTACATCAATTTTTTTTGAGGCTTCACTAAAGGGTATCTACCTCCAAACACCCTTCTGATTTCTTCATCTTCATCACATGAATCTCTTAAGGCTTTAAGAAAGTCTTCATAATTAGCTTCATATTCTCGAATATGTCCTATTTGTTCTTTGGGAATCTTGCCTCCAAGCTTAATCATTTCTGCTAGATCATCATGTAAATGGCAAAAGCTAGACACTATTTCACGGAAATCTATGAGCCTACGATAGAAATCCTCCTTCTTCTCAAATTTGTAACCTTCCTCGAGAAAATAATGTAGATCCCCCCCAAATCCACCAAATTCCAAACTTAACTTTCTACCGTATCTGTCAAAATATCTCCTCCAGCCAAGGCAGGCAATTTCATCAGTCAGAAAGTTCTTGTTGTAAGTCAAACTAGAGCCTATATTAGGGATATCTGCAATCCTTGCAAGCTTGACTGATAAAATTCTAATCTTGTCTGCTAGGGTGATGTTCTTTTGTGTTTTGATTCCTTCTCTTTCCACCCGCTTCTTATGCAGCACGATACCTAAGGGAATAACAAGTAAGACAGCAGGGGAAACCTGAACCCATAAAGGAAGCCCTATATAAGCAAAACATAGCGGTAACACAAAGATTGTTAATGAAGCAAGAAAGTTTATTATATCAAATATTTGATTTCTATTCATTTCTTCACATTGACTACATACATGAAATCAGTAAATAAATTATTCTACAAGTTTTTATAATCTCCTACAGCCCGCGCTAATCAGTAGTCGAAGCATAGCACGGCGAAGCAACCACAGGGAAAGCAACAGCAAGAGCCACCAGCACTATTGAAACAATTTTCCTAATCGCATTTTAGACCACAACCTGAACGCATGCTACAACTACGCATATAAACCTAATCTTATACCCCTAATACATATAGAAATACGTATACACACAGACCATGATCATTTATGACCGAAATACCAATCCCAAAATTTAGGCACTACATAGAACAACATAACTAGGCAAAACAGACCCAACACTAAGAACAAAAAGAAAAACATGAAAGCCATCTCTAAAGCCACGCCACCCATTTCACTCATAATATACACCTAGCACATACACACATATAACAATGTTGCATTGCCCTTTAAGAGACATACCTAATTCGACCTTGCCTTTCTAATTCAACATGCTCCTTACGACTCAAAACTTGCCAATCCTCATCCCAATCTGGAAAATCCCCCTTAATGAACCCCATCAAATGCCAATCCACAACACCCACAGCCCTCTTAACACCATCAAGACACAATATAAACTCCCTACTATGCTTTGAATTAGTTAAAGCTAAAATCAAGTCGTGGTAAACACTACGAAAGCCCCCCGACACGCTAAAAGCCCTCTTACGGAAAAACCAACACATAGCCAAAGTTTTCATACCCTTACTATCAGCTTTTTCAACACTAACGCACTTATGAAGATATTTTTCGATGTAAGTGAAACCCCCCCTCACACTATTAACAGCTTGAACGTCACTAAACCCATGATTCCAACCCCTCTTAACAACCTTCATATCCTTAGTCAAAACACGTCACACCCTACGCTTACCCTTACGTTGACACCAACACCTCTGAAAGACATAATCCTTGAAAAGCAACAACGCATGAACATGACAAACCCCCGATTCATGACTTTCCCATGTCCTAACAACATCAATCTTACCAAACTTGGATCTTTTCAAAGTAATCCAACGATTAAACAATTTTCCAACACTACGCCATGATCCAGCCAGCCCAATCCTCTTAGGATCAAACGTCAAAGTAACAAACAACAGAGGAGAATCAACACGCCCCCTAGTTCTCCAATCGAAAAAGCCCTCATTTGGCACACTAGCCCTGAAACCTTGAAACTTAAACATACCCTTGCGAGAATATTTCTCATCCCCACGCTTAGCACTACGAAAAACCCGATACTCATAACGAGACTCCATCTCATTAAAACCACTAATCAGAACCCAAAACTTCTCTTTAACCCAATCCTCATAATAACCGATCACTTCGCCAACACTGAACCCGCTATTCGCGACCTCTCTCTGAGCAGATCTTAAACTAGGCACACGTGCCCCCCTCTCTTATGTTGCTGTCTATCGCAGCAACCCACCACCCACCCCCACACCAACCAACAAACATCAAGCAGTCTCTCTTTCGCTATGCTACTCAGCCCTTCAGTCTCTAACTCAATAAGCCATCTACAGCCACTTAGTCTCCCTACGAGTTCAGCAACAAAAACAATGAAATCCCAAATCAGAAAAGCAAGACTGATTATAGCGCGCGCTATCAAACCAGACCTAGCAAGGAAAAAACATCCGAAAGCAACGCTAAATCGGAATAAATAGGTAACTGTACAAGAACCGATTAGTTTTTAGTTGACTACGCGAGGGCCGAGGCCGGGATTTGAACCCGGGCGCCAGGCTCCACAGGCCTGTAGGCTACCATGCTACCTCACCTCGGCCACTTTTCATGGTCTTTTTCCTGACACCGACCATTTTTAGGCGGGTCTTTCTATTTACGTTTGCGGAAGATTTTGCCGCCATCAGCATATTCGCCAGTGACGTATTCAAAGCCAACCTGAATTATAGCTATAGCTTCACCAATGTTGTGGGCGACTTTGCAGATAAAGTTGTCATCGTCTGCTTTGAACAGCCTTTCCTCTAACTGCACGTAGAGTAGTGTGCTGTCAAATTTCTTATGTCCTAGAAACTGCATGACATGCAAGGGATCCTTAGTGCGATGATATTCCGTTGTCGCTTTCCAGTGTCTCAAGGTGTGGAAGTGAATCTGAAGCAATCGTGGATTTTGAAGTTTTGCTGCAAGTCTGCGCCTAGCTTTCATGAAAGTAGTTTTTATAGAGTTGATTGGGCCATCGCCAAATGCCCTTAGGCTTTTCCGTGACAAAGCATCAAGCATTTTCAGAAGCTTAGAACTGACGTTCCATACTCTTGGAAGACCATTCTTCTCTGGCTGGTTTAGTATTATGATTCTTCTCTCAAAGTCTATGTCGGTCCATAGAAGCCTTTTAGCCTCGCCTGAGCGCATAGCTGTTTCTTTGAGCAGTTGAAGGAAAGTTGATACTTTTTTAGAGGAGCCAGCTATTAAATTATCTATCTCTTGCTCTGTAGGGATGAATGGAATTTTTCGTGTGACGTTGCAACGTGGTTTTTCCCATTGCATGCCATTGAATTTCAAGAATAATGTGTAGGCGTTTATGGTGTTTCTTCGTGTGTCGTTACTCCAGTTTTTCTCTCTGGCTAACACTTCTTTTGTTGATTCTGGATCCAACAAGTTTCCATTTCTAGCTTGCAATGCACGTAAACGACTAAGATTGCTTCGGATGGTCTCTCTTGCATAGCCCTGTTTTTGCACGTGAAGGAGAACCGTACTTTTCAAGTGTTCTGGCTTTGAAGTCTGTTATTGTTATGCCTACTATTTCGTTGTCTGCTATTCGGTAGATAACTCCGTCCTCAACTTCAACGCTGTCTTTGGCTTCTCTGGGTTTTCCGAAGCTTAAGTATAACACGTCGGCTTCCTCATCATAGTTAAGGTCGATCCTTTCAAGGCTTACTGCAGCTTTCTCCATACAACTTCACCTTTAACCTTATCAACATTAGAGGTAAAGTAAGCGGTTATAATAACCTTTACTTTGCCTCGTTCACAATAAACAACCACAAGATATTTTGATCCTATGTGAAGTTCAGTGTAGAACTTTAAGGCTTTAAGCTCACCCCTTAACCCTTTAATGATTAAATCAGGGCATTCAACAGTCTCAATTATCTCATGAGTATAAGTCGCCAGTTCCGGATGTCTAACAACAATATGGTTAAGAACCTTATTAGAGAGCTTCACTTCCAATTTTAACCATCCAACATTCTGCACTAATCTCAGTACATTCAGCCCATCCTTTAAAGATTTAACTTCACCTACTCCAAAATTTTCCCGTGCACCTTTTTTGTTATTAAGCTTATGCTTTTAGCGTATTCCATGAAGGCTTGACGCAGAACCTCGCTTTCTCCTATGCCTAAGCTTTCTGTGATTTTTCGAGTAGGCGTCTCTGCTCACACGTAAGCTTTGCATCTGAATGACAAGTAGAAAACCTTAAACATTGACGTGCCAGGCGAAATCAAAGAACTGAAGGGTTCTCAGGGATCTCGAGCTGGAAGAAGAGGGAAAAGGAAAACTGCGCAGTCTATTGCGAATCTGAATCAAATAGGCTGGGAACACGATGATCGCATACACCTTTCATTCGCATGCAACATTCAATCAACGTCTGCAGTTCAACGTTGAAAAGACAACGTTACATAAAACTGTTAAAAACGTTGATTCTCACATGTTAATTAGAGGTAAAGCTATGGAAAGCCCAATTTTTGGGGGACTGCGTTTTCATGAATAAATATGGTAAAAGACATCAAATTACCATTCGCATAGGTCCCATAGCAGCTGATCGACTGAAGCAGGTAGCAGAGACTTTTGACATGAAACCTGCGACATACGTTAAGGCTTTGATCTACAAGGACCTGGGAATTTTCAACGAGCCTTTAGACAGGCGTAAGCGCAGACGAAGTCGCAAGCCCATTATGGAAGACTGGGAACTTCATGAATCATGGGAGAGGTGAGAAAACGTGCCCACGTGGACTGTTGAACAGGAAAAGGCTCTACTGGACATGGTTAAGGAAAACAAGCCCTTGGAAGAGATTGCTGAGACTCTTCGTAGAAGTGTGGACGCTATAAAAATGAAGGCTAAACGCATGGGCTTGACGATTTCTTCAGCTCTTCGAGTTTCTTCATCATCTCATCCATCATCCTCAAAAGTTTTGTCCAGCGAGTAGTTCCCCGCGGCCTCCCACGTTTTCCAGGCTTAGCCTTAAAACCCATCCTATAAAGCTTCATGCGTACAGCATCTTTTTTTCGTCCAAAAATCTCAGCCAGCTCTTTGAGAGTGGCCCCTTCCTTAACCATCTTGAGCAGAACCATCTCATCCCGCCGGTCCCAACGCTTTCCAGGCATTCTCGTCACACCGCCCGAACTTTCTAAGAGTCTCACGTGTTCGCATTTACTAAAATATTTTCTGGACGACAACAACAACTGAAAAAGCTTGAAAAAGGCTTGAAAATTGAAACTAAGGGAGAATAAGCCTTAAGGCTTCCTGCGAGAAAACTGCGCCGCACAACAAGGCTCGTTTCAGAAACTTGTCAGAGGCTAACTTTTCAATATCCCTACCCCCCTACCTTTTTTGAGGCTTATAAGACCAAACGTGCCCTCTGCAGCTAAAATCTTTAAGGCTTCCTGAATAGTTGGCAATTCTTTCGGTAACTTCAGAGAAGTAGTCGTTCTATAGCCCTTAGCGCCGACTACTTTTAAGCCGAGCCTTCTACATTTCTGTCTTATGGCGCCTTCTAAACGAGCCCTCTGCAGCCTCCTTCGTAATCTCAGAAACTTCATGAAACACAGAGTACATACGAAGTAGCTCCTTTAACAAGCCCCCTAAGATTCCTTCGCAGTTTTCCAGTCGACTGGAAAATTAGGGTACCCTAACAAAATCCTTGGCTCCAACATTGGGCACTTCTCGAAAAGAGAGAGATCTGCAGCCTCGGATCCTGCGAAGGAGATCAAGGACTGGAACCAAATCCCAAGGGTTCAAATTTACGGAGGAAGGCGAGAAGTTATGGTCCAATCAGTCCAACCTTTTCTCTATTTTAATAAAAGAAGAGGAAGACATTGCTCAAAACATTACCCACTTTACGAAGAGTCACATAAGGTTCTTCGTAGATTCCTCAGAGAATGTACTCTGTGAATTATTGTAACGAGCCCTCTAGGGCTCCTTTCAGAAACGTGCCCATATCAATTCTTTCAGAAAAACAATAAAAAAAGGGAAGTTGCGGAGGATATCTCCAGCTTGCCTAAGAAATACCTCACCTCGGCCACTTTTTCACTGATTTCAACTACTTTTTCAGAGATGTCTGTTGATGCTTATTTACGTTTTCTGAAGAGTTTGGCATCTTCCATTTCGCATACTTATTCGACCCCAGTTTTGACTAGGCTGTTTGCCTCGTCAACTGTTTCAACTATTTTGCGGATGCGAGACTTGTGCTTCCATTACTGCTTCTCGTTAAATTTACGAGCCTTCTTATTTTCCTAAAAGCCAAACATGCAACAGTTTTGAGAAAACTCGAACTTAACCGAACCTTATAAAACCATAAGAACTGGAAAACGTGACGAGATTTCTCATATGTTAAAACCGAAAAGTTAGGTAGCAAACGTGCATCCAGAAAAAGAGAGACTTGAACAATGTTTTTTGGATCGCTTCTCTTTGGTGCTATTACGGCTCTTTTCACGAGTTACATTGTCCTATTTCACGAACTATGTAGCTGTTTTCCAACCGGAAGCAATCCGAAAACAACAATTTTGACAACAAAACCTAAAATTCGAGGGATCCTAGACTGGAAAAAAGCTTGAAGCTTTTAAATTTATTCACAAGAATGGTCGCATAAATGTAAGGAAAAGCCGAAGAGCTTCCGCCTAGATGTATTCATGTGAACTCTTCTAGAATGGACGATGGTAGTTGAGAAGCTCTACAATAATCAGCCTTAACGCGTGAGATGAACAAGTTTTTATCTTTGCACCGTATGTTGTGAAAAGGGCGGATTAAGGTGAAGCAGCCTGAAAAGGCGTTGGTTGGAGCGTGCGGTGGCTACTGTGGAGGCTGTACTGATTATCTGGCGTACATCAACAATGATGAGAAACTGAAGAGGAAACTTGCTGAAGAATTTTCCAAGCAATTTGACATAGACATTAGACCTGAAGACATTGGATGTTTGGGGTGTCACGGTTCAATACACAAACCTTGGTGTGCAAGCTGTTCCATCCGACAATGCACTGAAGAAAAGGGGATTCTAACCTGTGCATTTTGTGACGAATTTCCATGTGAGAAATTGGAAAAATATTATGAGAAGGATAAATGTGGGGATAAATTCAGAGCGCACATGCTTAGGCAAAAAGAGATAGGGTTGGAAAGATGGTTAGAAGAGATGAAGCAAAAAATCAGCTCACAAGAGCTTAGTGACTGCTGAAACTGCAGAGGAAACGGAAATAAACCTCAGGGGTATGTAACTCGGAATCGCATGTCTAATACTTGAATTATGACTGTTGTTGATCAGCAATATTAAAATAATCAGTTACGCATAGTTTTAAGGGCAGAAAGAGTACAAAAGGAAAGGAGAAATTTGAGACAACGGAAAAACCAAAGAGAAGCAAAGCCAAACACGTCGCAGGCGTTATCACCACAGCAATTGTCGGCGCCTTTTATATCATAGGTTACCACCCTGCAACAAGGCAACCGCACATTGAACTGTTAAATGCAAGTGGAGAAATTACCGATTCCAAAATTAAAGTGACAGCGACACTACAAAACTCTGGCGACACACCTGGAATCGCAACAATAAGGCATAAGACATACTACAGCGACACAACATTCGAGACTCAAAGAAAAGAAGTTTTCATTCCAGCTCCATGGAACGCGTGAATCCACAAGCACCAACCTTTTCAGAGGGTTCACAGAAGTCTTTTGTCGAATTGTAAATGTTCTAGGTTGTTCCCATTACTGTGCAGATAACCTTTCTTTTCCTAGGATAGACATCTGTTTCCACGAAAATTAGGGATTGCCACGTGCCAAATTGCACATGACCATCAATCACCGGCAGGGTCTTGTCTGGAGGCAAAAGCATCGATCTCAAATGGGAATGAGCATTAGAGGGATGCCTGTAACGCTCACGTTTAGGAATTACTTTTTCAAGAAAAACCTTAATGTCGTTTAGCAGGCCGTATTCATTCTCGGTTAAGATTAGAACTCCTGTGGCGTGAGGAGCAAAAACGTGAACCAAACCATTTCTGACACCAGACTTGGAGACTGCTTCTTGAACTTTGTCTGTCAAGTCTGTGAAGTCTATCTCACCCTTTGTTGAAAAAGAAAATCTTGTGTTGAAAACTTTAAAGTCTGCCATATTCTTTTTTACTCCAGCACTTTTGTCGCTGTCATTTCATCTATATACTTGCTGCCTTTGAAAAACTTTTTCACGATCTCCTAGTCAACACTAACACAGCGTGGTTTCAAACACTTCCAATTCCACAGTACTATTGCGTTACAAAGGGAACTGTGTTGATGCTTTCGTATACGCGGCAGGTCTGGTGAACACTGGTGAAGCATCATTTTGAACGTAATATGGAGACCACTAAAGTCACCAAACAGTGAAGATCACACCTAAACAAGAGGAAAAGATCAACCGTTTAGCCTACGTAAACAAGACAACATTTGTGTGCTCATGGGAAATAAGAAAGAAAAACCGTTTTTGAACAGCTAAATCTTGACATCTAAACGCTGGTGAAATCTCTCAGATTGAATATGGCATGCAAGGCGTATACGAAAGCATCAACCAAATCCCAGTTTTTCATCGAACAGAAAGGTGGAGTTGGATGCGTTAGCTTTTTTGAATTGATGACCAGTTTCACGTTTTCGTTTATTTGATACATTTGTTTTTTCTCTACTGTTTCTGCAATTTTTCAGAGTTTTTGGTGAAATTGTGATAATTTGCAGAAAATGGTTTAGTCCTGTTTTTTTTGTGGTTTTTGTGCCAAGTCCATAGATTTTCGTAGGTTCTTCTAAGAGGCTACGATGTTCTTTCGGAAAAACATAAATGTGCAGTATAATGCATAATAGTTATGCGTGGTTCATATGAGTGATGAAGATAAATACACAAGCATTAGAGTTAAGCGGTCTACAGTAGATGAATTGAAAGGCATAGGCCGCAAAGGTGAAACATACAACGATATTATCCTTTGGCTCTTAGCCCATAGACCTAAGCGCAGGATCGCCAAGAAAGACGATAAAAAAATATGGAAATAGATTTTGCTTTCCGAACACCGTACTTTTGACTCTCGCAGATTATAGCCTTTGCTGCTTGCTAAGTGATTCTGAAATGCTGAATTAGTATCTAGACTTCGCTAATATTGAGAAGTGACATTTTTGCACAAGTTAGGTGGGGGTAAACTGCTAAAAAATATGCCCTTATGAATATGTTGAATGAATTCGCTAGCGCGAAGCGCATGCGTCAGCCACAATTTAGGTATCGGAACAGCAATTCTTCGATTTTCTCTGGATTGTTGGCCATTTTCTTCTGCAAGCTCCTGTCCTTGTAAGATTTCAGTTTGCTTACTATTCCGTCTGTCACTCTTTTTGGAAAAACGCTGTCTGCCTCGTAGTAGCTTCTGTCTCTCTTGAGATTTTTTGCGGATTCACTGCAAGACAGTGGAAGAACCTTGTACTTCCTGTTTCTCTTTGCAATTTTTTCAGCGTTCAAGTCTTCAGCGATTTTCATAGCTTTTTTAGGATTTTTCAGTCCATATTCCACGGCTAGTGCAATTCCAGCGAACAGCAGATAGGTATTTGCTGATGGGTCTGGGGCTCTGAACTCGAAAGTTCGCATATAACTTCGTGTTCCTTTGATGTCTTTTCTGAAGCTCCACCATAATGGTATGCGGATTAAAGCCAAACGGTTTCTTCTTCCCCAGCAAATATACGCTGGTGATTCTTTACGGGAAATAAACCGCAAATATGAAACGGGTTTAGTGTTTCCGAAGGCTGTTAGGCTTGGGGCAAACTTTAGTATTCCCCCAATCATCTGTTTTGCTTCAACCGTCAAGTTTCCCTTGAAATCTGTAATTATGTTCCTGTCCTTTTTTAATCCGTAAAGGTGGACGTGCATTCCATTTCCAGCGTGTTCCAAAGCTGGTTTAGGGGAAAAAGAAACGTAGACTCCGTGTCTTGTGCAAGTGTTTCTGATGATCCATTTGGCAATGGTTACGGTTTCCGCCATCTTGCTCAGGTTTTGTGGTAGAAACTCTATTTCATGCTGTTCCATTATGTAACCAGTTTTGGAGTGAAAACTGCCAACTTCTGCATGCCCATATTTTGTAGCTATGCCTACGTCTGCAAGGGTGACTAAAACTTCATTTCTTAAGTTTTCAAACTTAGTAAAGGGCATGGACTCGTGGTAGTTTCTTTCGGGAACTTCTTGGAAAACGGTTTCTTCCTGTTTATGAATTATGTAGAATTCCAGTTCTGCCAGAGCTTTGAGAGTTATGCCAGTGGAAGAACGCAGCTTTTCTTCCGCTCTCAAAAGGATGTTTTCGGGGGCGATGTCCAATGGTTTTCCGTTTTCATCAAGGTATTTGCATAAAATGTTTAGTGTTGGTATCGAGTTGAATGGATTGGTAAAGGCAGTTTCTGTTTTGGGCATTATGTATATGTCGCTGTTGTTCGGATCAATGTAGGAGAATAAGCTTGAACCGTCAACTCTTTCTCCGAATTCTAAAATTTCTTGAAGTCTTTCCCTATTTTTAACCGTGAAACTTAGGGTTTTAAGGCGGCAGTCTTCAGGGATGTGACAAAGGTTTAGGATTTCTATGTCTTTTTTCTGAACCAGTTTGATAATGTCTTCTTTGGTAGAGCCCTGCGTTTTCATTTGGAAACATCCTTTAAGACAATTAGTTGGAGGAATATGTAATGTCAAGTTTCTCTTATTTTAACTCTCTCAAAACGAGACTTCTGCACTGAGCAGTTTACCCGTTACAGGTTGTTTTGTTATCCATTTCTATCATATTGTCAACTCTGAAATAACCTCTATAATAATTGTAAGACATGTTCTATTTTGAGAAAGGTTTGCTGACGGTTCATAAGGTAAAGGTGTCTAAATTTGCAATCTAACTACTTTGGAAACGAAGTTGAAACAATAGAACGAAAAGTTAAGGGAAGAACTGTTGGAATAAAATGGGATTGGGCGAACTTTAAAGACACCAAAGGTTTTCCAGTGGATGACAACCTTATAAACTGGGTCATAGGACAGGATCAAGCGTTAAACGAATGTTTCTTATGTCTGGATGAATTGGTGCACAAGCTGAAGCATCTTGAAAAAACAAAATGGTATGAAAGCTGGAGCAGCCCAGAAAATCCGAAGCCCGTAGCTAAAACTATGATAGGTCCAGGACCATATTTAATGCTGTTGGGTGATCCTGGAACAGGAAAGTCATTAATTGGAAGGGCTTTAGCTGAAAAACTCACGCAAATATACGAGGAAAACGGCACAAAGCTGTTTGATCTTTTATGTTGGAAAAACCCTGTTTTGCCGAGCCAGCCTAAAATTTCAATTCATAAGGCTGGTGAAGGAAAAAAGATTCAGCGAAAAGAGCAGCTTAAGGAGCTTAAAAGCAAATTCATTACGAAAGTAGGCTTAAAAGCATTGCAAATGTTTCTGATACTGACAGGACTGCTTCTCTTATCTTTGGGCTTTTACTTCATGCTTCAGGCTTGGCAGACGTGGAACGCAAATGCGATGTTTCTGGGAGAACCACTTCAGGAATATTACAATGGCAACTTTTTGGATTACCTTGCTGGAAGGTTTGTTGGTTTAGTGCCGTTAACGTTCATTCCTGGTGGGAGCCTGATTTTCTTCGGTGTTTTTATATGGTGGTTCTCAAGATTAGGCGGTTTAGGCGGCCTTAAGGGCATTGGGGGAGCGCAGCAATCGGACGTTCCGAAACTGATTGTGGATGGCAGTTCTGGGCATGCACCTTTTGTTGATGCGACAGGGCATAGAAGTTCTCAGCTTTTTGGTTCAATAGCTTGGGATCCGTATCAGACTGGTGGTTTGGGGACACCTGAGCATCAGAGGGTTACTGCTGGAGATGCGCATAGGGCGTCTCTTGGCATACTGTACATTGATGAGATAAAGAATCTTGACCCGGAAGAGGCTGTAACGCTTTTGACAGTGCTTGAGGATGGACAGCTTCCGATAACTGTGAGAGGTCGGTTTCATGGTGGTGGCACAGCTGCTATGGCAGTGTCAACGGAGCCTGTGCCTGCCATAACATTTCTGGTTGGGGCTGGAAACTTCGACAGCATAAGCAAGATTCATCCAGCCTTGATGGATCGTATTTATGGTTATGGCAAAGTTGTGAGAATGAATAATGACATGCCTAACACGTTGGAGAATAGGCGTAAATACGTGCAGTACATAGTGCAGGAAATTAAACGTTTTAACCTTGCGCCATTCAATAGGGAAGCATGCAAGGAGATTGTGGAAGAGGGTAGAAGAAGAAGCAACAAGAAAGATGCTTTGACGACGAAGTTTAGACCTTTGATTTCGATTATTAAGACTGCTGCAACGCTGGCGATGAATGAGGATTGCAGGGTTGTTGAAAGAAGGCATGTTCGGGATGCTATAGAAAATCACTGTAAGACAATTCAGAGGCAGATATTGGAGCATGAAATTAACGAGAGAGGCAAGCTTTTGGAAATTAAGCCTGAAGGAGTTAAACCTGGCCAGATACACGGTTTGGCTGTTGTTAGAGATCCGTACAGCGGAGAAATGACTGGCAGTGTCTTGTGCGTGAAGGCTAACATGGCTAAGATAAGTGAGCTTCCAAGAAATTATTCATTTAAGGGTTATTATAATGTGACTGGGGTGGCTAAGGGTCAGAGTTTCATTGCAGATAGCATAGTGAAAGTTAGAAGCGTTATTCTGCAGAAATATGGGGTTGATATAGCGCAAGATTACTTGACGCATATTGATTTCGCTCAGTCTTATGGTGTGGATGGTCCTTCTGCTGGTGTGACGATGGCTGTGTTGCTTTGTTCGCTTATTGAGGGGAAGATGATAAGGCAGGATGTGGCTGTTACTGGAGAGATAAATCTTGGTGTTGGAGATTCTATTCAAATAACGGCTGTTGGTGGGGTTTACGAGAAGATTAAGGCTGCTGAGGCTTGGGGTTTCAAGAGAGTGGTTGTTCCTAAAAAGAATTATGAACATTCGATTGATGTTAAAGATTACAAGATTAAGGTTGTGCCAGCAGCCACATTGGATGATTACTTGAGAGAATGTTTGGTTGAAAAGACCACGCTCAAAATTCCAGTTCAAACTTACAAGCGCAAGAAACGTTAAGCTGCGATATCTCCCGTAATCCCTTTTTCTATTCGGTTAAAGATATCTTTATATGTATGAAAAGATATTGTTTGTTTGTTGAAAATGGATGCGAAAGAGTTTCTTGATTATGTTTCGCGGTCGAAAGCTAAGAACACGGCGAAGAGCTATAGGAATGGGATTAGGCACTTCTGTAGATGGTACAAGAACGATTTCAGCATTGAATGTTTGAGTGGAATTCTTGAAGAACGGAAGAGAAGTCTGGAGAGTGAAGATGCGCGGGAAAGGAAGAAGTTTGAGTTGCGGGTGGAGGAGTGGCACAGAACTCAACTGAACACTGGTGCGAGTGTGAACTCGGCGCGGAACAGATACGTGGCTGTATGCCAGCTCTTCAAGTTCTTCGACCTAGACCTGAAAACTTCAATCATACCCAGCCAGGTGAAGAAAACCGTCATCTCAGAACGACATTACGCTCTGACCGTTGAAGACATTAGGGCAATGTATCAGGTTGCGAACCTGCGTGGCAGGACGATACTGCTGATGGCTAAGGACTTGGGCTTACGCTTAAGCGACTTCAGAACCATCAAGGTGGAGCAGCTGCCGAACCTGGATGCTGAACCACCCATCCCCTTCAACATCGAAACCCGCAAAGAACACGTCTGGACAAAAGGCTTCCTATCAACCGAAACAGCTCAAACCCTGCGAACATATATGGAGACACTCAAGAAACGAAAAAAGCAGTCACCGTACCTGTGGCCCAGCAATGGGAAGCATCCCCTCGACCAGGACAGCTTCGGAATATGGCTCAAGAAACTGGCCTTGAAAGCCGGAGTAAAAACAGGTAGTCAAAGTCTGACGTTTCACTGTTTCAGACGTTTGCTTATGCGAGCCGCCATCGAAACAGGCGTAGGCTTAACTGCAGCCAAACTGATGGTTGGCAAAGCCGTGATGAAAAGCGACGAGACATACATAGCAAAAGCCCGGCTACGAGACGCCTTCACAAAACTGGCAAAATACCTCAACGTCACCAGAGTTGAAGCACCATCACAACCAGAACTGGCCAAAACAATCGTAAACCAACAACATGAAATCGCAGACCTGAAAGAAACTGTCTCGGACCTCACAAAACGTTTAGACATCATAACAAAAACGATGGATAGGCTTAGAATCAGACACCAATACCAATACAAGTCCGTCCCCACCGCAAGAAGGCTCACAGACGAAGAAGTAGATGAAATCTTGGAAAACGAAAAGAAAATGATCAAAGAACTCCAAAAACACGGCCTCACCACAGAACCAAAGTGACCTCAAAACACGCGCTTAGGACATCTCCAACAAGGGCGCTCAAGCACGAGAACAATACTCAGGGTTCTAGCGGGATGAACTTGGTCACTTATCCGGGATAACCTGTTCTCTTTCTCAAGCTCTATGTATGCTTAGAACCAAGCTATCCTAGGGTAGATAGTTTGAGGTTGGAGGGTGCCAGAGAAGAGCTGAGGCTTCCTCAGGTTTGTCGAGTTAGCTCTGAAAACAGTGGGTAAGTGCCTGAAAGGCAGGGTCAGATGCTCGGCAGATCCCTGAGTTTCTGGCGGATTTATCTTGAGCATATGCTAAGATAATCCCCTACGGAACGCATACCCGAGGTTAATTTATGCCAGGAATACCTCGAGATAACCTGAAAACAGTTGCGTATAGCGGTCACACTGCCTATCCCCCTTGAACCTCAGCAAGAGTGGGTAGATGTGCCGGGTCTAAGCCACCTCTAGTCTCTTAACCCGAGATATAACCCCGGGTCTGATGTCGAGATATCATGAAGCATCCCATCAACGTCAACTCTACAGAGGCTTTTTTGTGAAACTTTAGACGAAGGCAAGCGTACATTAGCGACCCCACGCTTTTGTAGCCTTCAGAAAGATAGCAAGTCCATCTTCGCAGTTGCGATTAAGCGGTTAAGTAGACATGGAGGATAAAGAGGAGAAAGAAGGAATTAAATTTTAATCCAACCAACCAACCAACTTGGGACGACGACGGACGGGGATAAACGGGGGAAACGACGAGAGACGGCTAATGGACGGTCTATACCTGTATACCTGATTTGATTACCATCCTATGGATAATAATGGAATAGGAATAAGGAAGGAAGGTACCATCAGAAAATACAGTAGATATGTGTATTCGAAATCGAGTATACACTAACTCGGCGAAGCTACGTGTAATATTTCTTAACGTTGTCGACCATAGCTTCATTCTCTTTTAAGATCTGGTCAAATGTCTTTATCTCATATTTGCTTCGCACTTCGGCATTAATATTATGAAGTTTCTCAAGCTCTTCTGGGTCTAAGTCACCACTTTTACCTATCACTAATAAACCTTTAAAATTGTCCACAGTTAGGTTGGGGCATTCACGCCTCTTTAGAAAATCTATATTATTAGCGACCCATTTCAGGTAGTCTCTAATTTGCTGTTGCGCATGACTTAGATCAGCAGTAGGATTTCCATCTTTCGTAAAGAGCTTGAATCCTGGCTTTTCTATCTCAACAAATAGGTAGGATAAATCATGGAGAACCAACAAGAAATCAGGAATCAATTCACCTGCTAGAGAAAACTTGGGATATGCCTTCATTACCTTTGCCTCCAGAAAAACTGGAACGTTTTCGAAAAAACTTTGGAATTCAGGCTCTTCAGCATTTTTTTCAAGTAATCTTCTATAATCTTCAAATTTGCTCTCATATTCTGTCCAATCCGATTTTCTCGCAATAGCAAGTTGACTTTCCTGTTCCTGAACTAATTTTGAAGCGCTCTCCAACTCTCTAATTATCGGGTTAACAAAATCTGCCCTGTTTGGGTCAGAGTCTGAAATTGATGCAAGCAAATTCTTGGCATAGTTAATAGCTTCAAAATTAGCATGCATGCATTTATTATGAATTGACCATTAGGTTCGCGCGCGCTTGGACTCGGGTTACCTACGAACAGAAAAAAGGGGAATGGTGTTCTCGTATTCTAGGGTCCTAGATTTGCTGGAATTAACACTGGAACTCCGTCTGTTCCAACTATTAATATTTCCACTTCTGGCGCAATTCTCTGTAACGTTTGAACCCAGAGATAGAGCTCTGCGATTCTTGTCTCGTTTCCGCTTTGGCCAACCGATTCCAAAATCAGTTCAATAGCCTGTCTTGTTGCGTTGGCTTCTACGACTTTGGCTTCCGCCTGGCCTAACGCTTTAATGACGACTTCTTGAGCCGTCGCGTTCGCGAGTACTAGAATTTTCTCTCTTTCGAATCCTGCTTGAATCTTCTGTTGCTCAGCTACAAGCTTGTCCTCTATTGCAGAAGTGTATTTTTCTGGATAGCCGATGTTCTTCAAGTCGAACTCCAATTGTATCAGAGCTCCCGCCAACGATGGTTCAGTCTGTAGTTCTTCAAGCACTGTCGTTTCTATTTCGTTTCTCACAACGTCTCTGAACTCTATTGTTTCCAGGGCCGTGTACTTCTTAGTTATCAGCCGCATGGTTTCTTCCAAAATGGATTCGATAGCTGTCTTTTGGTAGTTCATATTTGGGTAGTTGCTGTAGAGATCTCTGATTTTATCCGGGGTGAGTGACCATCTCACTAAGACTCCAATTTCCATTTCAAGCTGATCAGAAGAGAAACATGGAACAGTAGCTTCATACGACTCTGTCGCATAATAGACGTCAACAGCGCTAACCCAAGGTGGTTTGAACGCATAAGTCGGACCAAGTATCGGATCGCTTATTGATTTGGAAATAGGGTCAACAAGAATTACAGCGTGGCCAACTCCAATATTTACTACCATTGTGAGTGGAACTATTATTGCGAAGATGACCAGAACAATGGCTAGTAGTATCAACGCAGTCTTCCGCTTACTCAAAGAGAGGCCAACACCGTCATATTCCACATCAGAGTTATTCATTCGTGTACACACCTATTCAATAGCCACGTTGTATCAGTGCGCGCTCATAACTCTTTTCCTTCCTCTTGAAAGCCCCACACCATTGAAAAGGGAATGCTAGAGAAAAATCGACATTAGGGCTTAACTTGGCGAATGTTGTTTCTCCTTCGTTTTTGGAGAAAATACCATGTCAGCCATGTGATTATGAAGATCGGGAGAATGTCTGCACCTGGGACTAGCTCAAACAAGGATATTAGTCCAATCCAGCGGAACATGGCTAGGCAAGCGATGAGTCCAACTATGTCTAGAATGTCACCTACGACGGGAAGAAGCAGAACTGCAACCATATATTCACTGACGTCCAGTATTATGCAAATAACGAGAAAAAGTAACTCATCGTCTGTAAAAACGAAATATCGTGAGAAAGACTTTGACTCTTTATCCCGACGCTCCAAGCATTATTCATCCTGTCTTCAGCTAGGCACATTTCTATCTGTTCTTGAACCCCACTTATAAGTAGTTCAGAGCACGGGCTACATATTAAAGACTGCGGAGTTTCATGATGTCTTAATAGTGTGACACCTACAGCGTAGACACCCGGTGTGCTCCGAGGTGTCCTTCCTTGAAGAGAGATAGCGCGCGCTGGTGTTTCTGCACAGTTAAGCTAGACTAAACCTAGCTAAAAAGGTCACTTCGGGTTTTACATAAGATTCTAGGGGATTCAAACTCCTCTAAAAAAGGGAAAGTAAGCTTCTCACAAGGCATCTGAACCAGTTAGACCTCTAAGTTTGACTTGTTCTTTCACGAATCAGCTTTCTCAATTCGCCAAGTTCACTGTCTTGTTTTTCCAACCGCGCTATTATCCCGTCTAAATCGTCTTCTGTCTTTCTTTGGTGATTTTTCAAATCCATGTTTTCCGTGACCAAATTGTTAACCATAAGCTGTAACTGTCGGTTTTGCTCTTCAACTTCCACTCTTAACTTCGCCTTTAACAGTTCAATATCCACTTTCGGCGTTGAAATACTCAGCAGTTGTTCTCGGTCCAGATACATTTTCCTTACGCTTTCATATTGCGGGCCCTTGTAAGCTTCACTCATTTCACCTATGCTATGACCTAACCAGAAATCAACAACCGTGTCTGGAACACCTGAATTCGTCATTAAACTACTCATGGATTCCCGTAGGGCGTGAGGTCCTAACGGGTTGAAGTCGTTGCGCGCTCGCGCGCGCTTTCGTTTTAGAGGATGCTCATTATGAGAGAATTGATCATTCCTTTTTTGTAGTTCGAAATCATTTTGCAATGTTCAAAATGGAGGGAACGGAAAACAGAGAATAGACGTTTAAATCGCGAATAAAGAGTGAATACGGTTCCATCCTCTTGTCTCTCAATTTTTGAATGTTCCTTTTTCGCACGTTTCACATATTCTGAACATTAAAATCTGTTCCTCCGAGTGAATTTGAACGTTCACAGGAACTGAACAGTTCAAAAATGAATGTTCACTGAAAATATCGATTAACGTTCTCTGTTCACTATTCGCAGAAATCATTCTCTTTGAACACTGAATGAATAGCAAACTGTTGATGTCATCGCGCGCGCATGAAGGATCTTCTACTTGTCTGGGCGACTTCACTGATCCTTATGTATGTTCTTATTTTTTCAAGAAATTTCATAGGGTCTTAGCCCATTTTCACATTCTGGCAGATCTATCCTGAGGA
>Ga0209979_1000308_pt1 | contig 71004 bp, 56 predicted proteins | sample AnhtaG_FD_183114 | JGI IMG/M metagenome (GOLD analysis project Ga0209979, IMG submission 183114) | Deep subsurface microbial communities from Anholt, Denmark to uncover new lineages of life (NeLLi) - Anholt_01485 metaG (SPAdes) (version 2) | ecosystem: Environmental > Aquatic > Marine > Oceanic...
ATGATGTCCTTGTTCTGGTCGCGAAAGAAGATGCGCAGCTCCATGCCGGCGGCCTCGGCGATGCGGGCGACGACGGGGAGTCCCCGGAAGGCATCGGGGCACCAGGCCTCGGCCAGGGCGAGGCAGCGGGCGGGCCCGTCGGGCCCGGCGACCAGCTCTCGAAACGCCCCAACGTCTTCCTCGGAGATGTCGGTGCGCTCGTAGTTCTCGCGGAAGCGCTCCTCGTTGCGGTCGATGGCCTCCAGCCACTGCTCATACGTTAGGCCCTGGGCGAATCGCTCGGGCGTCACCACGCTCTCGCTCCGCTGAGCCACAGCAGCCTCCTTCCTGGGTGTCAGGGTCAGGTATGTGTCTCCACAGCGTATCGTCTGCAGCGCAGACCCGGCAAAGTTACCCCTTGGCCTCCTCCCACAGCCGCTCCATCTCCGACAGGGAAAGGTCCTCCAGCTTCATGCCGCGCTCCTGGGCCAGCCGCTCCATCCGAGTGAACCGGCGGCGAAACTTGCGGGCGGCCAGCCGCAGGGCCTCCTCGGCGTCTATGTTCAGCTTGCGCGCGACGCTCGTGAGCATGAAGAGCACGTCGCCGAACTCGTCCAGACGCTGAGCGGTGGATTCTGCCCTGGACAGCTCCCGCAGTTCCTCCGTCAGCTTGTCCAGCACCCGCTCCAGATGGGGCCACTCGAAGCCCACCCGGGCCGCCCGGTCCTGGAGGGACTGGACATGGGCCAGGGCAGGCAGAGAGATGGGCACGGCCGCAAGGAGGGGCGCCTCGCCCCGCTCCTCCTTCTTGATGACCTCCCAGTTGAGGGCGACCTCCTCAGCCGTCTCTACTTGAACATCACCGAACACGTGGGGGTGGCGGCGCACCAGCTTGCCCGCGATGCCCTGGATGACATCCCCCATCTCGAACTCGCCCGACTCCGACGCGATCTGGACGTGCAGCATGATCTGCATGAGCAGGTCGCCCAGCTCCTCGCAGAGCAGGTGCGAGTCCTCCTCGTCGAGGGCGGCCAGGGCCTCGTAGGCCTCCTCCAGCAGGAACCCCTTGAGGCTGGCGTGGGTCTGCTGGCGGTCCCAGGGGCAGCCGTCGGGAGCCCGCAGCCTGGCCACGATGCGCTGCAGCCCGCCGAAGGTGCGAAGGTCCTGCGCGGCAGCCAGGGCCGGCAGGTACAGGCAGGTCAGGTGGTCGAAGCGGCCCCGCCGGTCCACATCCCGCAGCGGCAGCTCCACCGTCTCCTCCTCCCTGGGAATACCCGCGTGGGCCACCACTGTCACCAGGTGATTCTCCGGGTACAGGTCCAGCAGGATGAGCTTCGCCTGGGAGGCGACGCGCCCGTTGTACACCTGGGCGACGATGGCAGGGCGCTGCGGGTCCAGCCCCGCACTCGGCCCGGCGCCGGACAGGTGAAGCGCATCCACGAGCTGCATGCCGGCCGTCAGGGGATCGACTTCCAGCGCGGTGCAGACGGGCTCCAGGAAGCTGATGCCCCCTACCACCCGACAGGGCAGCCCCTCTTTGCGGCACCCCTCCACCAGGGCGACCCCTGTCGCCTCGCCCACCAGGGGGTGGCCGGGCACGGCATACGTCACGCCCTCGGGGCGGCGGGCCAGCGAGAGGACCTCCCGCGTGATCGAGGCGTAGACCCCTTCGAAAGTGTCCTGCTCCTCATAGAGGTGATCGAAGCTGTGGAGCACGGGCCCCGCAGGCAGCGACCCGACCGTGGGATGCTGACGGGTGCGCAGATAGACCTCAGGAGCGGACGCCAGGACCTCGCGCGCCTCCAGGGTGAGCGAGCCGGGGTCGCCAGGACCCAGCCCCACCAGGGTGAGGCCTCCGGGCGACTCGCCGAAACTGCGTCCCTTCCTGCGCCTGGCCACGGGGCCATTATCGCCGAAAGCGAGCCCCCTTGAAAGCTGCTCGGGAGGATCGAGGGGCCCCTGCCCGAAATCTATTGACAAGGCTAATCGGCCTACGTACTATATCCATACTTCTGCCGGTTGGTGGCGGGGCGGGGGTAATTGGAGGCTGTCTTGAGCCTGGCGCGCAGCATCGCCACGCTGCTGTTCATTATCAGCGTTCCTGTCGCCCTGATCACCGCCAACGTCCGCATCCTCGCCAGTGAAGGCCGCCTCTACGAGTACGCCTTTGACCAGTATGACGCCCCCTCCACCACCGGCATCGCCCGCGACGAACTGGTGCGCGCCTCCCAGGAACTCCGCACCTACTTTAACAACGACGATGAGACCGTCTACGTCCGGGTACGTGAAGGTGGGCGGGAAGTCTCCCTGTTTAACCCCAAGGAAACCGCCCACCTGCGCGACGTGAAGAACGTCTTCAAGCTCGTCTTCCGGGTGCAGGAACTCTCCCTCATCTACGCCCTGGTGTACGTGGTGGGCGTCTTCTTGTGGGCGCGTGAGGGGACTCTGCGGGCCCTGGCGGGCCAGACCTTGACAGCGGCTCTCATCGGTCTTGGCGCCATCGTGGGCCTGGGCGTGTTTGCCTTCACCGGCTTCGATCGGGCTTTCGAGCAGTTCCACCTCATCAGCTTCGATAACGAGTTCTGGAAACTCAACCCTCTTACCGACCACCTCATCCAGATGTTCCCGGAGGATTTCTGGTTCGACGCCAGCATGTTCGCCGGCATCATGACCCTGGTCGAGTCGGGCCTACTGGTGGTGGGCTGCCTCCTCTACCTGAGCGTGACGCGCCGCCGGGAGGTGCACGGCTTGGAGCCCAGCTGCCAGGGAGCCTGACATCCTCGGCCACCGAGGAAAACCGAACGGGAGCCCGGAGGGCTCCCGTCGCTTCTCATCGATACCCAGCGCCTACACGATAGGACAGGTGCTACAGCTATCGGCGGCGCAGCTCGAACAGGGGCTGCTGCCACCTACCGGAATGGTGGAGCCGTCGGCCCCCTTCGTGAAGCTGGAAAACGCCGACAGAACGCGGCCTGCCGGGTGGCCCCTGGAGCACTTAGCGGGCTCGCTGGAGCGACTCATCGGCCGCAGCAACTCGAACTTCTCCTCACAGGCCGGACAGTAGTACTCGTACAGAGGCATACCCCCACCCCTTCCGTTTCTAGTTCAATTCTAGTATCCGCCCATCTCTCCCGTCAACGAGAGGGAGCCTGGGGTGCCGTTAACATTTCGACATATCCACACCACACGCTATCCTCTTCAATCTGAACCGCACCTCCATCTCCCGGGAGGGCAGCCATGACCCACCAGGACCGCACCATCATCTTCATCCATGGAATCGGCGGCAAGCCCCCCAAGGACCCCTACCTGCGCGAATGGATAGCTGCCCTCCGGCACAGCCTCTGGCTGGACATCCCCGATGACGCTTTCCGCATGGCCTACTGGGCGGACCTCCGAGCGCTGCCTTCCGCCGGCGAGACCCAGCGCGAGCTAATTCGGGCCCTGCCCGCCGCCCAGCGCGCCGCCCTGCTCGGCACGAAGAGCGAGAAGAAAGCGGCTCTCCGCCCGCAGGAAAAGGCCCTCTTTGGGGCGCGCCGCGGCCTGGCCAGCCTCGGCCGCCGGCTGCTACGACGCGCCGCCGTCGTGGCGGAGCCGCTCATCCGCCAGTTCCTGGACCGATTTGTGAACGATGTCCACGGCTACTTCTACGAGGAAGGCAAGAGGCAGCAGATCAGCGAGGTCCTCAAGATCGAACTCCAGTCGGCAAGCGATGCGGGCAAGCGCATCACCCTCGTCGCCCACAGCATGGGCACGGTCATCGCGCTGGACGTCCTGAAGGACCTCCAGGTCCCTATCGAGGCCTTCGTCACGATGGGCTCGCCCCTGGGCTCCGAGTTCATCCAGGACAAGCTGGGCTCACCCTCCTACCCGCCTCACGTGCGGCGCTGGCTGAACGTGTTCGACGGCACCGACCCCGTGACCCTCCCCGATCAGCGCCTTTGGAACGACTACACCCTGAAGGGCGCCCGGCTCATCGTGGACAAAACGGTGCGCGAGAACTTCAGCCCCCAGGGGGCTCGCGACCCTCATCACTGGTTCGGCTACCTGAGCTCGCAGGAAGTAGGCGATTTCATCAGCCACTTCTGGATCGCCCCCTAGCATAGTCCTAGAAAACTCCCGCCTGGTCGAGCCGGGGACAGGCCCTTCTCTCAGCCTCCCGGACCCGTACGCGGGCGGGCTCGAAGCTGTCAGAGAAACACACCGAGACCGGTTTCCGCGGAAACCGGCCTCCCTCAGGGCGGACCCCCGGCGCGGCCCTACTCGAGGTAATCCCTAAGCTTCTTGCTCCGCGAGGGGTGGCGCAGCTTGCGCAGCGCTTTCGCCTCGATCTGGCGGATACGCTCGCGGGTCACCGCAAACTCCCGCCCCACCTCTTCCAGGGTGCGGCTGCGCCCGTCCTCCAGCCCGAAGCGGAGCTCCAGCACCTTGCGCTCGCGGGGCGTGAGGCTGCCCAGAACGTCTATCACCTGCTCCTTCAGAAGCTGGTGAGAGGCAGCGTCGGCCGGCGCCAGAGCCCCCTGGTCCTCGATGAAGTCGCCCAGGTGGCTGTCCTCCTCCTCGCCGATGGGCGTCTCCAGCGACACCGGATCCTGGGAAACCTTGATGATCTCCTTTACCTTCTCCGGAGTGATCTCCATCCCCCGCCCGATCTCGTCGCTAGTGGGCTCGCGGCCGTACTCCTGCACCAGGCGTCGGCTCACCCGCACCAGCTTGTTGATAGTCTCCACCATGTGCACAGGGATGCGGATAGTGCGGGCCTGGTCGGCGATAGCCCGGGTGATGGCCTGCCTGATCCACCAGGTCGCATACGTACTGAACTTGTACCCCTTGCGATAGTCAAACTTCTCCACCGCCCGGATCAGGCCGATGTTGCCCTCCTGGATAAGGTCCAGCAGGGACATGCCCCGCCCGATGTACTTCTTGGCCACGCTCACCACCAGCCTGAGGTTCGCTTCGGTGAGCCGCTTCTCCGCTCGGTACCCCTCCTTCTTGATCGCCTCGAAGTGGGAGCGGAACAGGGACTCCCACGGGGCCAGGTCATCCACCGCCTCCCAGCGGGCCGGCAGCAGCTTGCGCTGCCCGCCCACCGCCTCGGCCACCACGCTGACCAGATCGGGCCTCGTAATATGAGTGACGGTGGAGAGGTGCACCAGGGCCCGCTCGGCCTCCACGGGCTCCCAGCGAAAGCTCTGAGCCAGCTTGTCCGCCAGCCCCTGATCCAGCTCCCCATCCAGGGTGCGGCGCAACGTGGGGTCCGCGATGAAGCTGGTCAGGGGGTGCTTCTTGACCCCTAGCGCCTTGACGGCGAAGTTCACCACCCTTCTCAGCTCATGAAGCTGGTCCAGCAAGACCAGCATGATCTCCCGGCCCTTGGGCTCTTCCCTGTGCTCCTCCCTCCAGCGCCGCGCGACCAGACGGATGTGCTTGCTCTCCTCCATCTGCCTAGCTAGGTGCTTCTCGTCCTCGGCCGAGAGGAGGTAGACTTTCCCGATCTCCCGCAGGTACATACGAACCGGGTCGTCGATCCCCTCCTGCTCCTCCAGGGCCAGGGTGGCGTTCGTGTTCTTGTCGGGCTCCTCTTGCTCCTTGGCCGGCAGCCCTCTCCAGAGAGAGGAGCCGATGGCGGAACGATCCCGGGAGGGGGAACGCTCGGTGTCCAGCACCGCCACGCTCTCCGCCAGCCGACTGTAGACCTCATCTATGCTTTGGGAATCCCCGTTATCTGTGTGCTCGTCGAAGGTGCCGTGTAGGCGCCGCTTGGCTTTGCGCAGGAGTTCAGCCGGACCCTCTAGATCGTGGTGCTTGTTGTTCATGGCTCCTCACCCTCTTGGGATGCTCCGTGGACGCCCTTCTTCCGGCGCTGGATGAGCCGCCGGTGGATGCGGCTGCCTCGCTCCGTGTCTTCGACCAGCATCGCGCCGGCCTCCAGCGCCCTGTCTGGGGTGCCGTCCTCTGGCGGGGTTCCCGACTGCCAGACCTGGCGGGCGATCTCGACGAGACGCTCCGAGCCGGCCTCCTCCTCACCCTCGGCCAGCAACGAAGCGCTCACTTGCTTCTCAAGCGCCAGCTTGCGCTGCTCCATCCGCCACACACAATCATCGAGCGCCAGCGCAAGCTCCCGCGGCTCGTACAGGGGCAAGTCCTTCTCCAGGATACGCTCGAGCTGTTCCCGCAGTTCCTCCAGAAGCCCCTGTCGGAGCGCGTCCACATGGGGCTCCTGCCGCCAGACCTCCAGGATCTCCCGGTTCTCTGCCATGGTGAACAGCTCGGGCGAGAGGGCCAGGCCCCGCTCTCGCAGCTCAGGGTGACGCAGCAGAAGAGCCAGGCAGAACTCCTCCCGCGGCTCCCGCGGCGGTCCCGAGGGCAGCTCGCCCTCGCCCTCCGGGCCTCGCCCGCCGCGTCGGCGAAGCTGAAGGCGCAGCGCCTCCTCGTCCACCTGGGCCAGCCGGGCCAGCCTCTGGAGGTAGTGAGCCCGCACCACCTGGTCCGAGACCGCTCCCACCAGCGGCAACAGCTCGCTCACCGCCCGGGACCGCTCCCGGGGCTTGCTCATGTCCAGCCGGGCGGTGACCGCCTCGAATAGGTGGTCCAGCACCGGCTTCGCCTCGGCGGCCAGGCGCCGCCAGCCCTCAGGGTCGCTGCGGATGACATCATCGGGGTCCCTGCCCTCGGGCAGGGAGATGACCCGGATGTCGGCGGCCAGGGCATCCTGGTGGCGAATGACGCCCCGCCAGTCGGGGACGGGCACCCAGGTCTTGTCCAGAGCGTCGGCGGCCACTTGGATGCCGTGCAGGGTGGCCTCGCTGCCCGCCGCGTCCGCATCCAGCGCCAGGGCCAGGTTGCGAGTGTACCGCTTGAGCAGCTTCACCTGTCGCTCCGTGAGCGATGTACCCATAGACGCCACCACGTTCCCCAGCCCATGCTGGTGAGCAGCGATGACGTCCATGTACCCTTCGACGATGATGGCCAGCTCCTGCCGTCGGATCTCCTCCTTGGCGCGATCCAGGGCGTAGAGGATGGCGCCCTTATCAAAAATCGGCGTTTGGGGCGTATTCAAGTACTTGGGCTCGCTCTCGTCTAGAGCGCGCGCCCCGAAGCCCGCCACGCGTCCCCGCTCATCCCGGATGGGAAACATCAGCCGGCCCCGGAACCGGTCGTAGCCCCCGCGCTCCCCCTCGACCAGCAAACCCGCCGTCAGAAGATCCTCCTCGCTGAAGCCCTGCCCCATCAGCTGCCCCTTCAGCGCGTCCCAGGCGGGCAGGCTGTACCCGAGCTGGAAGCCCTCTATGGTGGCCTCGTCCAGCCCGCGGGAGGCCAGGTAGTCGCGAGCCAGCTGCCCGGCCGAGGAGCTCAGGAGCGCCTGATGAAAGTACTGAGCGGCCGCCTGGTTGGCCTCTCTCAGGCGCTGCCTGCGGGCGTCCTCCTGGGGGTCGCTTCGGCCGCCCAGCGCCACACCCGCCCGCTCCGCTAGCAGCCGCAGGGCCTCCCCGAACTCCACGTTCTCCCGCTTCATCAGGAAGGTGAACACGTCGCCCCCGCTGCCGCAGGCCCCGAAGCAATGCCAGCTCTGGCGCTCCGGAAAGACTATGAAGGAAGGGGTCCTCTCAGTGTGGAAGGGGCAGAGGGCCTTGAAGTTGCGTCCGGCCCTCTGGAGGGGGACGTACTGCCCCACCAGCTCCACGATGTCGATGCGCTGCTTGACCTCGTCGATGACGCTCATGTCCCTCGCGCGCCTGGCGGGGCCTGCACTAGTAGAACGGGCCCCGCTGTCCCTGGTTACACCGGCTGCTGCGTGCCCATCTCTAGCCGCCGCTTGATGCTCTCGATCTGCTCGGTATGCTCCCGCTCGTGCTCGGCGATCCGCTGGAGTACGCGCCCCACGCTGACCGCGCCCAGGTCGGGATGCGAGGCTGGCCGCGAAAGCTCCTCCGGCCGCAGCGACTCTATTAGCATGCTGGTCTCCCGCCGCGATGCCAGCAGCCCGTGGACTAACTGGGGCACGGGTGCCTGGCGGCCCACCTCGGCCTCCGCCCGCCGCTCCGTCTCTGAGAGCGCCGACGGCGCATCACCGGGCTGCCCCAGGGCCCCCCGGATGCAGTCCCGCATCCGCTGATCCGATGCCAGCAGGTGCATCAGCACCTCCGAGGCGCACCAGCTCTCCTCGTCCGGCCGGGCGTGAAACTCCTCCTCCGTGAAGCCCTGGATGGCTTCGAAGAGCTGCTTCCGGCTGGATTTCAACTGGGCCGTCAATTCGGCGATCATCCCTGACCCCGCCTGCTGACTTGCCGTTGCAGAACGTGCCTGCTCGCAGGTACTCCGCTGTAGTGTAGCAAGCCCGTGCAGCCGCCGCCAGGCAGATCCTAGCCTTCCGCCGAGGGCGTGGCCTGTGGCGAAATCGCGGCTTGCGGCGTGGCCGTCGGCATCAGCCAGGCAGTAGGCGCCGCCGTGGCCGACGGGACAGGGGTCATGGGGGGCGTCAGCGTGGGCATGGGCACCCGCAGGCATGGCTTGACGGTGACCACCGCTTGATTGTTGGTGTTGTCCGTCTCATCGATGCGGCCGTCCACATCCACCACGATCAGCACCTCCTGCTCCTGAGTCGTGCAGGTGAACCCCGTGCTGATGTCTATGCTGGCGCCCGGGGCCAGGCTCTGCAGCCCCGCCGTGGCGTGATGAAGGAGGGTCTGCCCCTGCGAATCGAACACCCCCACATCGAGGGGCTGATTCTCCACCGCGCCCCTGCCCTGGTTCACCACCGTGATGATGACGGTGTCATCGACAAGCCATGTGGGAATAGCGATGACCAGGTCGGGCAGCTCCGCCTCGGGCGTGAGCGAGAGGACCGCCGTCGGTGAGGGAGTTGCCTCCTCCGTGGGGCCAGCCTCGGCGGTGGGGGTCTCCTCCGCCGTGGGCGTCGCCACGGCGACGTAGGCGGGCTCTGTGGGTACTTCCGGCAGGGGCAGCGCCTCCACCGTGGCCACCGCCAGCTGGCTGGGGTCGCCCTCCAGATCCAGGAAGGCCGCGTCCACCCACCCGTGCAGGTTGGACTGGGGTGGATAGATCACCTGCAACCACTCGTCGTCCTCGGTGCGGCCCACCACCTCCACCCGGGTGCCGTTGCGGATGGTTCCCAGGATGGTGTACCCCTCGCCGGGGCCGCTGCGCACGTTGATCGTAGCGATGACCTCGCCGCTGACACCGTCCTCTGAGGCGAGGTTGGTCTCAGGCTTCTCGGTGCGAGTCGGAGCGGGCGCTGCGGCCTCTCCCTCGTCGTCCTCCTCCCCGCCACCCACCAGGATCAGCGCTACTGCCACCACCAGCAGCACCACCACCACCGCCAGGGCGCCCAGGACGATAGGGTGGCGAAGGAAGGAGATTTCCTGTTCGGGCCCCAGATCCTGCCTCATGGACAACAACCACGCGATGAGGGCATCGTCCCTCGCTCCAAAGGGTGGGCCGCCCGGCCACCCTCCGCCGCATTGTAGCACGAGGGCCTCAGCAGCACGAGCGTTCTGTGGCCGGGCAAGGCGCAGCCTAGCCGCGGAATCCCAGCCGCTCCGCCTCTCGCAGGGCGAAAAGGTCGGTCATGCCGGCGATGTAGTCGGCGGCCCGCCGGGCCGGCGGGTCCTCGGGCCGCGTGAAGTCCGAGGTGATCTCTTCGGGGTGGCTCAGGTAGTGCTCGAAGAGGAAGCCCACCACCCGGCGCGCCCGAGCGGCCTCCGCCGCCCGGCCCTCCCACAGGTACACGTTCCGGTACATGAACTCGCGCAGCTCGTTCGTAGCCGTCGCCACCTCCTCGCTCATGCCGATGGCGGGCTGCTCCTCGACCCCCGGCGGGCTGCTGGCCGCCCAGGACGCCTCGATAATGTCGCGCACCAGGGTGTCGATGCGCCGCGAATGGCTGTTGCCCAGCACAGTGTGCACCCTCTCGGGAAGGTCCCCCTCCCCGAGGAGCCCCGCCCGGATGGCGTCGGCGATGTCGTGGTTCAGGTAGGCCACCGAGTCCGCCACCCTCACCACCTGCCCCTCCAGCGTCCCGGCGACGCCCCAGCCCGCCGCCAGGATGTCCTCCCGCGCCTTGGAGTGCTTCAGGATGCCCTCGCGCACCTCCCAGGTCAGATTGAGCCCCTGGCCCCCCTTCTCCAGCTTCTCCACCACCCGCAGGCTCTGCTCGTTATGGCGAAAGCCCTCCGGCAGCACCTCGGCCAGGGCGTCCTCGCCGGCGTGCCCGAAGGGCGTGTGGCCGATGTCGTGCCCCAGGGCGATCGCCTCGGTGAGGTCCTCGTTCAGGTTGAGGGCACGGGCGATGGTGCGGGCGATCTGCGCCACCTCCAGCGTATGGGTGAGACGGGTGACGAAGTGGTCGCCGGCCGGGGCGATGAACACCTGGGTCTTGTGCTTCAGGCGGCGGAAGGCCTTGCTGTGGAGGATACGGTCGCGGTCCCGCTGGAACTCCGTGCGCACCGGCGAGGGCTCCTCCGGCCGGTCACGCCCCCGGCTCTCGTAGCTCCTCGCCGCGAACGGCGAGAGCAACTGCTCCCGCTCCTCGAGGCGGCGGCGGACGCTGTGGTGGGTCATCACGACGGCATTCTACGACAAGCCAACATTCGCCAGCTGTTGCAGCGGGCCCCTGCACATCCGGCCGGTAGCCAGGGTCTTGCAGAGTAGCCCTGGCTGCCGGGGACACACCACCACCAGCATCCGTCTGTGGGGCACCTCTCAGCTATCAGGGCGAATTTCCGGCCAAACACGAAGAGGACGGTGCAGGCGTTGACGAGGTCGGCTCCGGCCGCGATGGCCCCTCGAGTGGCTATCCCTGAAGCTGTCTCCCATGACCTCAGTCACACTGCTGATTCGCCAGAAGCATCAGGCCTGCATTCATCGCCTCCTGCTTCCATGCGGAAGGCTACTTCGGCAACCCCCCTGCTGACGACATACACCAGACGTCCATTCTTTCGAGAATCATTCAACCTTCAATTATGACGGGGGTCTCAGTAAAGAAGTCTATTTCTTCTTGCGCGATAGGATTCCCTCCCTTCAACACTTCCAGGTTCTGGGGTTCCATGTAATTGAATTCATCAAAGATCAAACTGAATTTCGCTTCGCCAGCGTCATCTGATACGAACGTTTTTCCGTTGACTTTGATTAAAGCTCCTTCAATTGGATTACCATTCTTGTCCCTAATTGTTACGCCATATTCTCTCGTTACCCGAGCGTCTTTCCAGTGCAGATTCTGTCTAACCCCTTCGTCGATCTTGAGGCTGCCTCTAATAGTGAAGTCGTTCTCCATTGAGTGGTGTGGCACACCCCCTATTATTTCCCCTGCGGTAGTCCATAGCCCGTTTTGGAAGATCATTGTTCCGAAGAAATCTCGCGGAATAAACTCACACATGTGCGAGTTAATTAGAGTAACGGTCGATTGCCCACTTGGCTGCAGAAAAAGATAATCGGAGTTCCTGATGGTTGCATTCGAGTCCATTATTGTGAACGGCCACTGGCCCATTATGACAACATCCGTTAGCCTGATATCTCGATAGTTAAGGCTGGAGGGAACTCCTACCTTCAGATTCTCAAACTCCACATCCTCATTTATGAGGTCCATGAACACCTTTCTCAATTCAGAATTGGCTATCCTGACATGAGCGCTGGGGTCAAGGAAGAACAGCCAACCCCTTTCGTAAGGCCCGTGTTCATATTCACCCGTGAAATCGTCTTCCAGAATACGTGTCCTTTTCAGAACAAGATTGTAATCAGCCTCTGGAATCATCTCATGGACATCCCAGGATTCAAAATAAGCTCCTGATGTCAGGCCATCTATATTCAGGTGTGCACCTGCTGGGACCCTTAATGCGAGTGCGCCAATTGTAGAATCGACGAGCGTTGTATCTCCTCCGGTTACCTGCAAAAGACCACCTATCGTGAACACCATTTCAGAATTTGTCATGGTTAGCTGAGCCCCGTCGGACATATCGAAGTAGTGAATTGATGTGGGGGAATCGGTAATGCTTACCTTTCCACGGTTCAGCACACATGCAAGACCACTATCTGGGTAAATACGAGAGTTCTCTATTTCGAGCGAGGCCTCGGGGCCAACAAATATGTAAACATGTACTGTAGGCACATCGCCTCGCCCCAGCATCAGCTCAGAGTTCCTGATCACAAGCTTGGCCTGGTCATTGACATATATGTTCCCATTCTGGAAGTACTTCGCATTCTCTATGGTCTTGGATTCCGTACCTCCTATCACCAGATCTCCGTAATGTTTTGTCCACTCGGATGGACATTCCTTCTTGGAAGCGGTTTTGCAGCCAAAGTCGATCAAATTGAATTCATACTCATTGGTCAGCCCTTCACCAGGGATATAGAACTGAATGCTTCCGCAGCAAGGGAAATCTACCTCAGTTAGAGGGCTGACCCAGGGAAGCGTTCCAACAATGAGGCCAGTTGGAGACTCGTCCAAAGGGGCATTAGGGCGAATGACTGGATTTCCAGGCCCACCTTCCATGGGCACCTCTTCACCATCAACATACATCGCCCAGTCGCCCGAGGTAGATGGAAATCCATCAAGGGTTATCTCAGCAATTCTGCTCTCAGAATTCCAGGACGCATCAGTTATCTCAAGAACAGGTGTGGGTACAGTCTCCACCACTGGCTCCGCCGGGGCCACGCAAATCCACACCGCGTCCAAGAAGTTCACCGTCAGCAGGTCGCTGGCCTGGGGGGCTGCCGGAGAGAAACCCTCGAACCTGTTCTGGGCGGCGTTGTGGCGCCACATCGACTGGACCGTCCCGGCAGGGGTCACGGCCTGGACTACCGTCTGGCTGGCCGTCCCGTCAGGAAAGGTGAGCACGATGTTATTGCACCCCGGGTAGAGCTGCTTGGTGCCGCTGGGCTCCGGCAGCGCGACGCTCGCCACCGGCTGCGACTGGGCCGATAACCCGTGAGCGGCCAGCAACGCCGCCACGACCGCCGCCACCGCCACGAGCCCTATGGGGACTTTCCTCTTCATCGCTCTCCCTCTTTCCCCTCGAGCCTGACAACGGAGGCCTGCACGGACGAGAGATAGCAGGCGCGCGGGGATTATAGTGCTTGCGATGGGCCGTGCATAGAGGGTGTGCTCATCCAGCACACCTGCGGTCCGGGGCCTGGTGAGGCCGGATGCTGTTGTACGCCAGCTTGTCCTTGCCTCAGCGGGGGTATTCCTCGCGCAGCCGGATGCGCTACGCGGCGGCCTTCTCAACCTGCGGCTCGCCCCGCGCAAGAGGCAGCATCTTGCGCTTGTGGAGCTGCACCAGGGCTTGCGCAACCCTGGGGTCGAACTGCTTCCCGGAGCATGCCTCGATCTCCCGGAGACCGGCAGCGTGCGACCGACGCGCCTTGTACGGCCGGCCACTGATCATGGCGTCGAAAGCGTCGGCGATAGAGACGATGGTTGCGGCCTCGGGGATGGCTTCGCCTGACAAGCCGTCAGGGTAGCCGCTGGCGTCCCAGCGCTCGTGGTGCGAGCGGGCGATGGTGGCCGCCAGCTCGAAGCCCGGCCGCCCAGCCAGGAACTCCGCGCCCCAGGTGGTATGGTGTTTCATCAGCTCCCATTCCTCTTCGGCGAGTCGGCCCGTGCTGGCCAGAATGGAGTCCGGTATGCGGATCTTGCCGATGTCGTGGAGGACTGCCGCCAGGCCTAGCTCCTTCGCGTCCTTCTCGCTGTAGCCGAGCTCACCGGCCAGCGCCTCGGCGATGGCGTGGACATTCTGGAGGTGGAGACCGGTGGTGCGGTCGTGGGCCTCGGCAGCGGCGGCGAGCATCATCACCGTCTCGGCCTGGGCCTCCGCGAGGCGGGCTGAGCTCGACTGGAGCTCCTCAACCAGCGTCGCCATGCGTGCGATAGCGGTGACTTGGGTAGCAACGATCATCAGGAAGCTGGCGTCAGAGGGTCCGAAGGCGGCCTCCCGCTTGCTGGCGACCGACAGGTGGCCGATGAGCTCATTCTGCCAGATCATCGGCGCGACAAGACCCGACCGCAGTCCCGCTCCACGCACCAGTTCTCGCTGCGTATCGGTAAGCCGCTGGTCGCGCAGCAGGTCGTTAAGGATGATGGGGCGGCGCGTGCGCTGCAAGATCTGGCGCAGCGGGACATCCTTGGCTTGGCGCTGTTCGCGGTTCCATGCGTGGACGAAATCCTCAGGCGCCCGGGCGAACGTGTTCTGCACCGGCGGCGGCTCAAGCCACGAGTTGAACAGCGCGAAATTGACCGCGTCGTAGCCGGCGCCGACCGATAGACGATGCGCCACCAGCCGCAGCTTCTCGTTGAGGTCGCCCGGGGAGGTCAGGAGCGGCACGATCTCACCCACCATCTCCGCAGCGCGCTTGCTGCCCAGGAGGCGGGGCAGGGTCCTGCCGGCCGGCCCCACCGGCCGCTGCCGCCTTGCGGCGTACATCTCACTGTCGGCCAGCTTGATCAGCTCCTCGACCCTCCCGGCCTCCGTGGGGTAGATCGCCAGCCCAACGCTGACAGCTATCGCCACGCTTGCGCCGCTTTCCGGATCGCGCAGATCGGTGCCTGCCAGCGCGCTGAGCACGGCGTCGCGATAGCGTTCGGCCGCGTCCCGGTCGGCGCCGGGCAGGATCGCCACGAACTCATCCCCTCCGTACCGGCCGACGATGGCGCCGTCCCTGGAGAGCGCCCGCGCCACCTCCACGAGCACCGCGTCTCCCACCTGGTGGCCGTAGGTGTCGTTTATCGCCTTCAGGTCGTTGACATCGACCATCGCTAGCGCGAACGAAGCGCCGTCGCTTTGGTTGGAGATCAGGGTGCGTAGTTCCTCCACGACGACTGCGTGGTTGAGCACCCCGGTAAGCAGGTCGCGCCGCACCTGCTCCCGCAGCGCCTCCTCCGCCCGCTTGCGCTCTTCTTCCAGTTGTATGCTGTGCAGAGCGAAGGCGATGTCGCTGGTAAGTTCTCTTAGCAAGGAGCGCTCTTCCTCATCTGTAGTGGATTCGGCGGGGACGGAAACAGCCAAGACCCCGTAGACCTCTCCGCCGTGTTCCAGCCGGACGACCATCGCTCCCCTGCCGCCGTACTTGCCTGCGAGAGGACAATCGCTGCAGGTGGAGAGTGGGTCTTCGATTGTCATGGGGCCTGATTGCGCGAGCGCGCTCCGCCCGCAAGCGGGCAACTCGCTACGCTTTAGCCGCTCGACCATTGGCAGGAAATCCTTGCCCAAACCGGCTTCGGCGCTTGCGACAAGCCCTCCGGTCTCATCCACCACAGCGATCCAGGCGTTATAGTAACCGCGAGCCTCGGTGAGGCTGTCACAGACCCCCTTGAGCAGCCTCCCCCGGTCCTTTTCCTTCACGAGAACTTGGTTGACATTAGTAACGGCACGAAGTACGGAGTTGAGATGTTCCACTCTCTCCTCCGCCCGCTTGCGCTCGGTGATGTCGCGGGCGATTCCCTGTACGGCGACCGGCCGCCCTCCTTCGTACACGGCTGCGGCGAGCGTCTCGGCTTCTACGAAGGCGCCGTCCTTGCGCCTGAGCTTGAAGGTGGTGGGCGTGGCCTGCCTGCCGGTCTTGATGATCTCCTCGAGGCCAGCAAGTGCAGCCGGGAGTTGGGAGTCGTCCAAGAAATCCACGAACGACAACTTGTGGATTTCATGTCGGGAGTATCCCAGGAGTCGCAGGGCCGCCTCGTTGGCGTCCAGGAATCTCCCTTCGAAGTCGTGGATGTAGACAGCGTCGAGGGACCGGTCGAACAGGCTGCGGTATCTCTGATCGGTCTCCTGCAGCGCTTCCTCCGCCTGCTGGCGCTCGCTGACCATCTCGTTGAAGTCCCGGGCGAGCGAAGTCACTTCTTCGGGGCCGGATACCTTGGCCCTCGCCTCCAGGTCCCCCGATGCCACCGCTCTGGCGCTCGCCCGCAGCGAAGTCAAGGGGCGCAGCACCGATAAGATGAGCATTGCTAGCGCCGCAGCCCCACCGACGAAGGCAGCCGTGCTAGACGTCACCAAGACCCAGAGGGTGATGTCTGCGGCGCGGTCCGCCGCCGCTCGCTCTGCTGCTAGCTCAGCCTGCTGTTCCTCGGCGAGCTGCTCCAGGTTCCCCATCACCCCCATCGCGACAGGCCACAGTCGCGGCACCTCCTGTTGCGCCGTCTCTACCCTGGCGTCCACGTCGGCGGTCAGGGAGAAGTCCCAGAGGATGTCAAGCTCTTGCGACAACTGGTCTATCTGGGTGGCCGCTTCGTCCACCGCCGCCAGCTCGTCCTTCTCGCCCATAGCAACCAGCTCAGCTCGAGCCTGGGCCAGACCCTTCCGCAAGGCCTCGTCGGCTTGCCTATACAAGTCGTAGAAGAGGGCCGGGTCTTCTGCGGCCGCTGAGGAGGCAACCCAAGTCGCGCCCAGAAAAAGCTGGGCGCGGGCATCCTCCAGGGCGGAGACTACACTCGATCTGCGCTCAAGTGAGCGGTTCCGCTGCTGATCGTCCCTGGCGCGCCAGACCGCTATGCCCGCCACGACGGCCAGGAGCAGCATGAACACCACCCCTGTCAGGACGGCTCGCCCTCGGGCCGATCTCCAACCAAACATTGCTGGCGCTAGCCCTCCCCCTGTTCGACCATGCTCATGGCCTGCTGCCACTTCGAGGGGCAACGGGGCCGCGCAGGCTCCCGCGCCCTCCTGTAGAATTGATCGGAGTGGCTCCTGATTTGGGTATCCGCCAGTGGGTAGAGTGGAGGGATCAGCCTAAAGGCTTAGCGGCCGCCAGTTCTCAGCGGAGCTCCTCAGGGATGGTCACCGTATCAGGGTCGCCATCGCTGACGTAGATAAGGCCGGGGTTCTCCTCGACATAACGAAACCACTTCCCGAGCTCCTCGTCGCTGGCCTGAATCCGCGGCGTCCGGAAGGGATCGAAGCTGGGGTGTGTCGGCGACGGCGCCGGGCTCGCGCCGACCATCAGCGCGCCGTAGAAACGGTAGTGCTTCCCCTGATAGTCGAAACCGTGTAGCAGCGCGTCGTCAGCCGGGTAGGCCCCGAACGGCACGGCGATCACCTCGACTGGTGCGTTAGGGACGTATTCGTGGGTCTTCTCGACCGCCTCCGCGAGCTCCTTCATCACCTCCTCGGCCGGTAGCTCGCCCAGGTTGGCATGGCTCAGGGTATGATTGCCGATCTCATACCCATGCTCGACCAGCCACTGAAGCTTCTCCTGGGCGTACTCGAGCTGGCCGGGGGCGTAGGGCCAGGTGAATGGGTCCAGCGGCAGGATCGAGAACAGGCCGCCTCGGCCGAAGTCGGCATGCTCGCTGAAGAACCCCTCGAGGATGCCAACGGCGCTGTCCGGATCGATCACCTTCTTCCCGCTTGCATCTATGACATAGCGGAACTGGCTCGCTACTCCGTCGTCGAACGTCAGCACGACCGGCCGCTTACCAGCCGGCGCCTTAATGTCGTTGGTCAGGTAGTCGCGAATTGGGATAACGTAGAAGTCGTGCTCATAGAGCCACACGAGATCAGCGCGAAACTGCTCGGGGCTGCGGGCGAATTCGCCACCGCTGTCGTCGATGGCGTGGTACTCGAGAATCAGCACCTGACCTAGTTCGTTCGGCTGGTACCTTCCAAGACTCTCGGAACCCGGGTTTGCTGCGGCCTCGGCGGTCGGTGATGGCCCCTCAACCGGCGCGAGGGTAGTGATTGGAGATGCCGAGGGTGTGGCGGGTGGTGGGAAGGCCTCGCCTCCGCAGCGGACGAGGAGCGCGGCGGCTAGTAGGGCAAGGATGAGGCTTTCAGTTCGACGGACCCGACTTCCCATCCCATTCCCCTCCCGATCCCCTCTCCGCGCCGGCTCGACCTTGTCGTCACTGGTAGATGATCACGTCCGGTTCCAGCTCCAGCACCTCTTGCTCGCTCATCAGGTCAGTATCATGGCGGAAGAAGAGCTTGAACCCGGAGTACTCAGCCGGGGCGGCGAACCAGCCGTACTTGACGCGCTTGATCTCGGAGGGCCCGAATCCGTCCATGTCGATGACCAGCCTCACCCGCGGGTAGTCCCTAATGAGTTCTGGGTTGGTGAGCATATCCCTAGTGAACTGATGGACGATGAGGACCTTGTCCGGCAGGTCACGTCCCTCCAGAAAACCCTGGATCAGAGCCTGAGCGGCATTGACGTCGGCGGCATCGAGGGAGCCGATGCTCTCTCCTGGCACCTTGCCCTCCCGCATCGCGAACTCCGGGTCGAGGGCGACGTGGACATGCGGCTGCTCCAGGTAGGGGAGGATCTTCGCCACTTCGCTCACTACGTCGCTGTGCCCGATCTGAAGGTCCAGAAAGATGAGCAAGCCGTTCTCGCGGGCGCGGTCGACGTAGCCCCGGAGTGTCTCCTCATCCACATACAGCAGATAGAGCCCGTCGGCCCCGGGTTCCGGTTGAGCCGTGGCGTAAACGAGATGGAGGGCCGCCTGGACACGGCGAGCGCCGTTCAGGGAGTCGTACAATTGGGCGTGGGCTTTCAGCTTTTGCACCAGCGCCTCCGGCTCTAGCTCGCCCAGGATGCCCATATCGGCGGTGTAGGGGTTCCCGTAGTAGGAGAGGATCTGCTGCCCTTCTAGCGGCGACGGCTGGAGCACCCTCGGCATCTCCTGCGAGAAGCACATCCCCCAGCCGACCTCAGCCTCCACTGCGCATGCCAGGTCCGTCGGCCGCAACACGCCATCGAGCCCCGCTCCCACCTGCTCGCTCCCCCCGGCCGGCCTTAGAGCGACCGCAGTTTGCCCGTCGAGCCCGTCCGTAGCGGCGGTCCATTCGCCGTCGGTGTTGAGAACGCTGGAGCCGAAAACACTGGCGCCGTCCCATGGCCCTCGGGGTGGCGTAGCCGCATTTGCGGCGGCTAGCAGCACAAGAGCCGCCGCCACGAGCAAATAGAACGCGCGTCCACCACCAGCCACGTCGTACGTCCTCCGACTTGTTGCTAAGCCCTCGTAGGATATGCCATACCCGCCCTACAGTCGAGGGCGGTCCCCGCCGAGATGGCCTCGCCGTTCATCTGGAAGGATCTCTTCCTATCCTGTATAATGGCTCGAACCGCCGTGGGAGCCATGACAGGCAGCGAACGAATCCTCCAAGCTCTCGCCCTGGGGCAGCCAGACCGAGTCCCGATCTTTGAGCTCGGCATCAACGAGTCGAGCATCGTTAAGCTGGGCAGGCTCTTGTTCGGAGGCGTCTCGGCCCCTGAGCGTGACCTCCCCGACCTCGCTCCTGATGAGGCAGTACAGCTCATTGATGTCCTGTGTGCCATCGTCGAAGCCCTCGACCTGGATGCAGTCTCCACAGTCTTCCTGACCGGCAGGCGACGCTATGGGGATGACTACCTTCGGGACAAGTACGGGATCGTGTATCACCCGAGCCCGCACGGCGAGCCCTACCCCGTTGACGGGCCGATCCACGATGCCTCGGACCTGAAGCACCTCGAGGGCATGGAGCCCGACCCCCTTGACTTCCTGATGCTCCAGTACGTCATCGGCAAGATCGGCAAGCAGAGGGCGCACGTCTTCACCATACCCGGTACCTTTCGCTGGAGCTGGAGTCTGCGGGGAGCGATGCAGCATCTTCTCCTGGACTACGTTGCCGATCCCGATCTGGCCCACGCCCTGGCCCGGCTCGCGACAGACTTCTGCAACGCCGCTGTCGAGAAAGCCATCGACCTCGGCGCCGACGTCATCTGCCTGGAAGGTGACCTCGCCCATAACCCGACCACTCTCATGTCCCCGGCCCACTACCGCCGCTTCCTCAAGCCCTACCACCAAGAGACGGTGGCCCTGGCGCACTCGCGCGGAGTACCCATCATCAAGCATTCCGACGGCAACCTCTGGCCCATCCTGGATGACCTGGTAGAGGTGGGGTTCGACGGCATTCACCCCATCCAGCCACAGTGCATGGAGATCGGCGAGGTCAAGCGGCACCTCGCTGGTAGAGCGTGCGTCCTCGGCAACATCGATTGCATGAACCTCCTGCCGTTCGGTAGCGAGGAGGAGGTGGTCCAGTCCGTCAAAGAGACGCTCGCCAAGGCGGCGCCCGGGGGCGGCTACATTGCCAGCTCCTCCAATTCCATTCACCCGGGTTGCAAACCGGAGAACTACGTGGCCATGGTCAATGCCATAAGGAGGTACGGCGCCTACCCGTAGGCGTCCTCCGCCCGCCTACCCGCTCCGGCCAGCGAACGAGAAGGTGCTCAGCGTCCCTATTTGTGGTCCCGCGTGCGAAGGTGACGATGCCTCCCTCGGTGGCATGTCGGTAGGGCGGTCTCTTCGGTCCTGGCCTCCGCCCGGACCTCTGTAGGGGCACGATCTTGCGGCGCGGCTCGCTCCTTTCCTGTGAGCGGTACCCCACCGCCCGCCGGGCAGCGAGAGCGAACCTTCAGGTGTCCACTAGGAACTGCTTATTCAGAGTCCGAAAAATGCTGATGCCCCACAACGCACGGCAGTCGCAGAGCTAGTCCAGATGGAGAAGCCTGGCCGCATTCTTGTACAGCCACTTCTCCTTGACCTCCTCCTTTAGAGGAAGCGCTCTCATCTCCTCGATCACGTCCTTTATCGGCATCTGGTAGTTCATCCAGCCCGAGGCGAAGACGATCCTATCCTGCAGAAGCGTGTTGCCAAACTGCATCAACATCTCCCATCCCGAGCCCGGAGTGGCCAGGTACTTCGGCCGCTGAGCCGACATGTTGATGTAAACGTTCTGATGTCTGCGGGCTACCCCAATCATCTCTGGCACCCAGGGCCAGCCGCCGCAGCCGGCGACGATCGTCATCTCCGGGAAGTCCCTGGCTACCTCATCGAGGTAGAGGGGCCGGCCGATGTCCATCGGGAAGTCCGTCCGGTAGTTCATGGTCGTATAGACGAACACCGGGATGCCCAGCTCTACAGCCTTGGCGTATAGAGGATAGAACTTCTTGTCGTTGGCTCGAATCCCGTACCTGAAGGGGGAGGCGTAGAAGGACATCATACCCAATTCCTTGACCGCCCTCTCCAGCTCTCTGACAGCCTTCATACCGTCGTGCGGGTTGACTATCACCTGCCCCATGAACTTGTTGGGGAACTGGGACACGATTTCAGCGGTCCTCTCGGCGGTCTCGGTCAGAATGATGCCCCACTCAACTCCGGCTTCATCCAACTGTTCCACGAACTGCGGCAGCGAAACCGCCAGCCCCTTTGCCTTTTCCTTGAGCCTGCTCTCGAATTCCTCTGGGGGAAGCTCGGCCCACATCCGCTCCAAGTCCTCGAGTGTCAGCCCCAGGGCGCGCGCTCTTCTTGGCCCGAAGATGTTCAGGTAGTTGGCCACGCCCTTATCTCCCCGGCTCAGCATGGCCCACTTCAGCCCGGCCGCGATCTGCTCCTCGCTGGTGAAGGGAAGATCGAGCTCCAGGTCGATAACCTTCGACATTTCCTGCCTCCCCAACGTGTTCCGTATTCAGCTACCGCATACGTCACTATACAGCGTGCCGCTGAGTGCGGCATCTCCGGCTCGAACCGGCCAACATGCCTCCCGTCATCGCCTCTGGACCCCATCGCGGCACAGCCAGGATCCGTTTCCTGGCACGCTGGCGCACAGCCGTGGACGCTATCCTCAGGGCAGCGTAGCATTGGAATGCGAACGAGCGAGCGCGGCAGAAAAGCGCCGGGAACAAGGAGACAAGGGCGATGAAGATGGCACTGGAGGGAATCAAGGTCCTCGAGTTATCCATCTGGGTAGCCGGGCCCACCTGCGGGGTCTTGCTGGCCGAACTGGGAGCAGAGGTGACAAGGGTCGAGCCCCTGCCAGGGGACCCTGTCCGTGCCCTGATGCGGTCGGGATCGGCAACCGTCGGGGACTTCAACTGGATATGGGAGGTGTGGAACCGCAGCAAGCGAGCAGTTGCCCTGGAGCTGCGCACGCCCGAAGGCCGCGAGATCATGTACAAGTTGGCGGCGAAAAGCGACATCTTCCTGACAAACCTCCGCCCCAGCACTCTGGATAGGGCACAGATGGACTACGACACACTGCGCGACATCAACCCCCGTATCATCTACGCGAACATAACAGGATTCGGGCCCAAAGGCCCCGCGACAGAATGGCCTTCCGGGGACGAGATCGCTTTCTGGGGCAGGTCCGGGATGGCGTCTATTTGGGGTGAGCCCGACGCTCCACCATTTGTGCCACACGCCGGTGTGGGAGACTCCATTACTGGCGGTTTCATGCTGGGCGGGATCGCGCTCGCCCTATACACCCGGGAACGCACCGGCCTGGGCCAGAAGGTGGATGTCTCTCTGCTGGGCAGCGCGAACTGGGTGAATAACCTCGCCGTTCAGGGGGCCCTGATCTATAAGAGGGACGCACCGAAGATCTCCCGGAAGCGAGCCAGCAACCCCTTAGTCACTGAGTACCAGGCCAAGTGCGGCCGCTGGGCCGAGTTCGACATGCGGCAGACCGATCGATTCTGGCCGGCGCTCTGCAAGGCGCTGGGAAGACCCGACCTGGAGCACGACCCCCGTTTCGATTCCCACGAGAAAAGGCTGATCAACAACGAGGAGCTCATTGCGCTCCTTGACGAGATTATCGCCACCAAGACCCTCACCGAGTGGTCCCCGCTCTTCTATGAGAACGGTCTGGACTGGGGCCCCATACAGACGATGACCAATGTCATCAACGATCCTTGTATCCTGGAGAACGACTACATCGTTGAGTACGAGCACTTCTCCAGAGGTGCGGTGAAGGGCCCCGGCTGTCCGATCCAGTTGAGTGAAATGCCGCCAAGGACTCCCCAAGGCGCCGCCGAGCACGGCCAGCACACTGAGGAGGTCCTGCTGGACCTGGGTTACGGTTGGGACGACATCGAGCGTTTGAAAGAGAAGCGAGCGATACTGTGACGGCCATGCTGGGTCGGGCTGAATGGGAGGCGGGCGCCATGAAGGCCGGCCCAGCCGGAATCAGGATAAAATCAAGATAGTGGAGGTCTCCAACTGGGCAGGGCTGTGTGCTCCTCAGGCTGCTTGACCGGTGTGTTCTACTCATCACGCGCCGCACGCTGCGTTCGTATGCTCCCATGCGCGAATCTCTGAGGACACGCGTGAAATCACTTCCTGGCCTGGCCGCCCTGGCTGCCATCCTCACTCTGTCGGCGTTCGCGTACCGATCTGCGCCGGCCATCTTCGCTGTGAGCACGCTCAACCGCCCGACCGATCCTGTCGTTCTCAGCGGTGCCGACGTGCCGTCCCTCACCGGCATCGCGCCCGGCGACCTCGTCGCGTTCCGTTATGACGGCGGCTGGCAGCAGATCCCCGTTCAGGTCGACGAGCGCGTCATCAAGGACTTCGCCGACATCTACAACTATGACGAGCCGTGGAGCCCGCCGCCGGTTCGCGGCATCACTGAACTCGTCTATACAGACAGCGACACCTATACCGGCCCCGACCCGGACGCCACGCTCGACGACGACGATGAGATCGTCTTCATGGCAAAGGACGCCGGCGGCGTGGTGCCGTCTGTTTCCGAGCCCGCCGGTGTCATCACCGGCTCAGGCGTCGAGATCACCATCACGGACCCGCTCGATGTCGCCCGGACAGGCTACGTCTACCTGTTCCAGTCGGACGGGACGCTCGATCCGGGCGCCGGCCAGCAGTACGTGACCTATGACTTCAACCTGCTTGCCGGCTCGTATATCCCCAACTACGATACCCTGTGGGGGCCCAACCCCGAAGACAGCGCGGTCACTACGCTGTACTACTCGCATCACTTCTCGGACCGCTGGATCAGCGACGAAATACGCATCACGGCGGGCCCGGCAACCGGTGTTGACATTCTCGACCGGCACAAGTTCCTGTTCGCGCCCGGCAACTGCGTCCGGAGCGAGGACACGTTCTCCAACGCTGAGGGCGCGTTCATTGCCAACAAGAGCGGCCCCGTCCGCGCGCTCCGCTCCTACATCGGCGCCAACAGCGGTCCGCTGACCCAGCGCGAGCACGTCTTCTACGAGCGTCGCGAGGACATCCGGAACTTCCTGCGTGTGCACTCCATCTGGGGCGCGATGAACTTCTTTGACTACAGTTCGGACGCCTCGGGCATGACCTACTACAACGACTTGAACACGTCGGGCGTGACGATCGACGGCAACCCGGACAGCGTTGGGCTGGGACCTGTCCAATGGGAGTTGGTCACTGGCACGCAGGGGTCGCTCGTCATGGCGGCCTCCATCTCGACAGACATGACCGGCTTCGCCTACACCTCCTACTATCTCGACGACGCCACGCCGGACGTGACGCAGTGCACTGGCGATGCCTTCGCCTACGGGTCGAGCGGCTCATACATTGAGGGGGAGATCCCCTGCACTGATCCCAGGCTGGGATGCACGAACTATCTCCGCGGCACGCGCACCATCTACTACGAGGCGCCAGGCCTCACGGTCCCCGACGCGCAGGCGCTCAACGACCAGGCGAAGACGCCGCTTACCGCCACGGCGCGCCCGTGGCTTGTGGACAGCGACGGGGATGGCCTGTTCGACGTCATGGACAACTGCCCACTCACGCCTAACCCCGACCAGGACGACGGGGACGGCGACGGCATGGGCGACGCCTGCGACCCGTGCATCGACGACGCTGACTGCGACGATGACGGCTGTGCCGACGGCGAGGAGGCAGGCCCCGCTCCCACCCTAGGCGGCACCCGCGACCCCCTCAACCCCTACGACTTCTACGACGTGCCCGTCCCGACCGCCTTCGACGGCGGGACCCCGGACGACAGGGACCAGGCCGTCAATGTCATCAACGACGTCCTGGCCGTCCTGGAGTACTCAGGTACGTCGGATGCCGGTGCCTGCAACAGCGGTCCCGACGGCATTCCCGGCAACGCCGACGACAGGTGCTACAACCAGGACGAGAACGGAGCCGGCCTGGACGACGGACTGTTGTACGACCGCTCGGTGGGTCCGGCGTGGTCCGATGCGCCCGACGGGGTCATCACCATTATCGAGGACGTGCTGCTCGTCCTGGCCCAGTCGGGCCATAGCTGCCAGGCGCCGCCGTAGGGGCTCGGGCAGCCTGCACTCCAACCATGAAGGGGCGGTCTTGAAGGCCGCCCCTGGGCTTTGCCCACGACCTGGCGGACGCCTTCCAGGCGACCTGCGCAGAAACGAGTAAGACAAGGGTGGGGCCTTCAGGCCCCACCCAGTCTGCAGCCATCCTTCAGACTTACGCTCCCGGCTTAGGGGAGGTCGTCGAAGGTGATGAGGTCGTGCTCGAAGAGGTATTCAGTCGGGTTCCAGCCGACCATCCTCGTCGGGTCATCATCGCAGTCCACATCGTCGGACAGGACAAGCCAAATCTTTGCCCCGTCATCGACGTTGTCGTCGTCGCTTGCTGGCAAATCCCCGCTGTCTACCGACGCCTTGATATGGACATTCCCACCTGGATTTGCTGCGTCGGAGCCCAGGCAGATCAGGTCCTCCCCCGGCCACGGGTCAGGGTAGTAGATCAGTGTGTAGTCCCCACCCGCTTCGAGGCCGTGGCCGTTGAACACGAGGTCAAGCGTCGACCCCGACAGGTTGTACTTCATCTTGCCCCAGGCACCACCGTCAACAATCTCCCAGGTAGACGGGTCCTTTTCGTGAAGGTACAGTTGCGCCGTGTTGGACTTGCCTGCTTGGCCGGTGGGACCCCCCTTCGCGAGGGCCACAGACCCAAGCCCAAGAGCCATCACTACGACGGCCGTTACTATCAGGAACTTCTTCATCCTTCGCCTCCCAAAACTTCAGTGCCTGCTATCCTGTGCCTTTAGGCCATGGCACTCCAAGTGAGTGCCCTGCCGGGTCGACTGCGGACCCCTGGTCCGCCCCTTATTTCGCATTCATCACCCCCTCAACAGCGATGAGCTACGCGTTGTTGATAGCACACCTTACACAACGAGATAGCCGAGAGTACCCGTCTCGCTCTTCTTTGCGCACCGTTCCGGGCAATAGGGGTTAAAGACAAGCCCCCCTGGCTTGGGCGGGGTTGGTTTGGCTGCGGCTCTCGCCTCAGCTCTTTATGTCTCGCGGTATGGGGACAGTTCATACCGTACTTTGAGGGGCTTGTCAAGTACTGGTGCTGGGTTGCAGCTAGAGTGGTCTTCTCGTGGCAGAGTACTTCTCTCCCTCCCCCTGTGCTGTCCTGGCGCCGCCGACGACAGCGACTGCAACCAGGGCAACAACGGAGACACCATGTACGACGGACTGTTGTACGACCGCTCGGTAGGTCCAACGTGGTCGGACGAGCCCAATGGGGCCATCACCATTCTTGAGGACGTGCTGCTGGTGCTCGACGAGTTCGGACACTCCTGCCAGGCGCCGCCGTAGGGACAGGTGCGCCTTAGCTGCGTCGGACCGCCGTGAGGGTGACCGCTATCGCGAAGAGGGCTTAGGGCTTCGCCCCTCTTGCGCAAGGGTCGAGATGGACTCACTGCACTCGCCCTTGCGCAGGTCACCCCTGCTTGTGCGGTACTCCTGGCAGTGGCCCGAGCGAGGGTAGAACAGGCTCCCCTATCTGGATGCTTTCCCCGTCGCCTCTACCGTGTCCAGGAAATCGAGGATCTCGCGGATCGTTCGTTCCGTGTCCTCGATCGCCGTCATATGCCCGACCCCTTCGATGACCACATGATGCACGTCCGGGATATCTTTCGCCATCAGCTTGCTCGGCTCGATGAACACGAGGTCGTACTCACCGAGCAGCACCAGCGTCGGGCACTTGATCTGCCGCAGCCCTTCTACGTGGGGGTCGGGGTCATCGTAGAAGCTGCGCAGGAACCCCGCTATGATCTTCGGGTCTCCACGACGAAAGATCCGCTCCCAGACCTCATACATCCGCTCACTATCTGGGAGTTGCGCCATCCTAAAGAGAAACGGGCCGGGGTTCACTCTGGCGCCGGCTAGGATTTCATCCGGCGTCATGGTCTCAAAGCTCGCCGCCCACCGTTCGAGCCCCTGCCGCGCCTCATCCTCACTTACGTCGGGAAGCGACACCTGCGTCGCCGACCCCGTGTCCGTTAGCATCAGACTCACGAGGCGGTTGGAGCGCGTCATTGCATACCGCACGCCCACCATTCCGCCTGTTGCATGGGTTAGCAGATGAAACCGGTCCAGCGCCAGCTCATCCGCAAGCGCACCGATGTCGTCCGCTATCGTCTCCACGTCGTAACCATATGGCTCGCTTTCAACTACCGTCTGACCGTGGCCGCGCATATCCATCGAGATCACCCGGTAGCGCTCGGCCAGTCTTGCCGTTACCCCCGGCTCACTCCAATAGCTGCCGTTCTCCGCCACGCCGTGAGTCGTAATGATCGGCTCGCCTCTTCCCACATCTTCGTAGTGAACCCGTGCGTTTCCCCTTTTCAACCAAGGCATCGCTCCCAAGCCTCCTTCAGCAGCCCCGCCCTCGCGGGCGCGCTTGGATACTCCATCCTGGTGCACGCGACCCGCCGACAGTTCACAAAGTCCGACTCTCGTCTTTGGGAGAGTAAGGCTCGGTGCTGCAAACGTCAAAAACCGCTGTGAGGTGCCAAAGCTCCATCCTCTCCTTCAGCTCAGGCTGCCCATTCAGATTCCTGGTGTAGCCGTGCGAACCTCTGCCCGAAAAGCAGAAGCTCGGCCTTTCAACCGGGCCCTCCAGACTCCTTCTGCTTGGAGCGGGAAACGGGACTCGAACCCGCCACCCTCTGCTTGGGAAGCATCGGGTAGCGGGCGGTCTATGTCGGGGGAATCCAGTAGGTGGGGCAAAGGTGGGGCGATTTCGGCTCGTGATCAGCATTCTCAGATTGGGCAGGTGGAGCGGTGTGCTGCCATGCTGGTTGACCTTTACGGGCCGATTTCTTCAACCGCTCGACAGTCCAGCATGCGCCTAGTAGAGTGACACCGTGTGCGGGATAGGCCTCGACCTTCATCCAGACTCATCACCTGCACTCATCACCGGAGGGAGGGAGATTCTCACCATTCCCCCTTCCCGTCCCAGATCGTCTATGCGCAACCCAAGCCGGAGGGACCGGGAGTGAGAACCAGAGCGCTCGAAACGAAAGAGGTATTGCGTGCCTCGGTGAGAACGGCCGGAGTATTGAAGACGACAGAAACCTCGCTATTGCTGAGAACCTCTGCTGTGAAGGCCGCCAGACGGGAACTCGGCTCTCGTCGGGAGGAGCGTCTGGGCGAAGTGGAGGGCCGACTACAAATCGACATCATTGCTGACAACATCATACGCGTGCGTTATGCGGAAGCTGACCACGTGCCCGAGAATAACACTCCCATGGTGGTTGGGCAATTTAGCGAACCGCCTCGGTGTGAGATCGATTTGGCTGAAGCGCAGATGGGCGCCATCACTGACAAGGCAACGGCCGGCGAAGAGACGCCCACTGGCGGAAAAGTCAGCATTACCACCGGCGCGCTGCGCATCGTTGTCTCCCTCAAGCCGTACCGGCTGGAGATCAGGGATCGGGATAGCCGGAAGATCTGCGGCATCGGCGGGCCGGAAAAGAATAACTTCCGCCGCTGGGATTCTTGCAATACCGGCATCGCATACACAGCGGCTGATGGCAGCCCCATCGCGCTGGAAAGCTTCGACCTGGCCTACGATGAGTGCATCTACGGCTTGGGCGAGCAGTTCATCAAGCTCAATAAGGTCGGGCAGACCATTGATCTGAACATGATGGATGCGCTGGGGGTGACCACGCCCCGCTCCTACAAGAACATCCCTTTCTATGTGAGTAATAACGGCTACGGTGTCTTCTTCAATCACTCCAGCCTAATGACCTACTGGGTGGGCAGCATGAGTTCGGTCGACATCCAGGTCGCCGCGGAAGACGACTTCCTCGACTACTACGTAATCACCGGAGACATCAAGCAGGTGCTCGCTGGCTATACCGGCCTCACCGGAAAAGGATCGCTTCCGCCCAAGTGGACGTTCGGCTACTGGCAAAGCAAGATCAGCTACACCTCCGCGGAGGAGACGCTGGAGATCGCTCGCAGTATGCGTGAGCATGGGATCCCCTGCGATGTCATCCACCTGGACACCCACTGGTACAAGGAAGACTGGTACTGTGACCTCGAGTTTGCGAAAGATCGCTTCCCTGATCCCAAAGCCTACCTGCAGGAGATGGCCAAACTGGGCATCAAGATCTCGCTCTGGCAATTGCCCTACATACCGGAGGGCTCGCAACTCTTCAACGACTTGAAGGCGGTGGATGGGTTCGTGCGAAATGCTGATGGCGGCATCTATGACTGCGGCTTCTGCTTCACCCCCGGCTTCAAGGGCATTGTCGGTGTGGTGGATTACACAAATCCTGAGGCCATCCGCGTGCACCAGGAAGCATTCCGACGGCTGTTCCACCTGGGGGCCAAAGTCATCAAGACCGACTTCGGCGAGGCCGCGCCGCTCGATGGCGTCTATCATGATGGCACCCCAGGCAGCCGAATGCATAACCTTTACCCGCTGCTCTATAACGAGGCGATCTTTTCGGTAACAAAAGAGGAGACTGGCGATGGCGTGGTGTGGGCGCGCTCGGCATGGGCGGGCAATCAGCGCTACCCGCTGCACTGGGGCGGCGACAGCACCCCGAACTTCTTCAACATGCTCCCACAGCTAGAGGGTGGCCTGTCGTTCGGCCTCTCTGGCTTCCAGTTCTGGAGCCACGATATCGGCGGTTTTATCGGCAACACCACGGATGATCTCCTGATCCGCTGGATGCAGGTGGGGATGTTCGCCTCTCACTGCCGCATTCACGGCCTTGGCGACCGCGAACTCTACAGGTTTGCCCCGGAAACGGAACGTATCTGCGGCGACTACATCCGGCTTCGCTACCGCCTGATGCCCTACGTCTACGGTTCCGCGATGAGGTGCGTTGGGGAATCCCTGCCCATGCTCCGCGCGCTGGTCATCGAATACCAGAATGATCCCAATGTCTGGAACATGAGTGACGAGTACCTGTTCGGAGATAGCCTGCTGGTGGCGCCCATCTTGACCGAAGACATGCGACGCAAAGTCTACCTCCCCAATGGCGTGTGGACTGACTGGTGGAGCAAGCAGCGGATTGCCGGACCGCGCTGGATTGAGGTCGACGCGGGCATCGAAACCCTGCCGCTCTACATCCGGGAGGGAGCCATCATCCCCATGGGGCCGGTAATGAACTACGTCGACGAGTTCCGGGTGGAGAAGATCGACCTGTACGTCTCCCTCTTCGAAGATGACGGTCGCAGTGAATTCCGGGTGCCGGTGAACGACGAGCTGGTCGAGGTGGAATACGTCGCCGCCGGTGGGAGCCACACCGTCAGTATCGGCAAGTCCTCGGTCGACTTCCAGGTCCACACTCTTGGAGAGGGCGACGTCAAGGTGTCTTACCGGCCCGGGGAGCCATAAACTCGAACCAGAAGGAACCGATCACTCCGGGATCTCAAAGTGGAGAGCTGACAGCGGGGACAGGGCCACTCCCCCCATCACTGGAAAGCGGAAGCTCGGCCTTTCGACCGAGCGCGCCAGATTCGATTAGAGCATGAGAGGGGACTCGCGCCCTCGACCGTCTGCTTGGGAAGCAGGTGGGTCGGAACTAGTGGCCATTCGGCCCGGTTTCAGATACGGCTTGGCCGCCCGGTAGCGCCTCCCAGCGGAGCGTCCCCGCGCCGACTTATCAGTGGTGGGCAGCATCATTGCTCGACCGGTGCTAGGCGGCCTGCACCATGACTACGGGTGCCTGACCCGCGAAGAGGAAGACTGACGGATGGAATATTCGTACCCCACAGTCTTCGGGCGGCTGGGCTGCGCTGAACTCGATCCAACCCAAAACGAGTCCCGTTGCGCTTACGCTCTTTCCTTGCCCCGTGCGCCGGACTAGGTGCCGCCGAGCTGCCAGAAGGGGCCGGTCTTCCCCAGCTTCGCCAGGGTAGCCATCCATTCGCCTGCCAGTTGCGGTATCCGGGGCAGGTAGTCCGGGGACAGCCGCTCCCGGAACAACCCCACCCCGAAGAGAGTGGCGTAGTCCCGGAGGGGCATGATGCCGTCGGCGCTCCCCGGGTCGTACAGTGACCAGTTGCGGACGTGCTCTTCCGACCGGAAGAGGTTCATTTGGCTTCAGGCAGAGGCTATGTTCTCGCGCCAGCGCGAGAACGGCACATTGACATGCCCGATGATGGTAGGCGGCGAGGCCTCCAGAATCTCGCCGTCCCGCATCCGCACCCGTATCGGTTCATTGCAGTCGAGGCACGGGCAGTCGATCTGGACCTGCTTGCCGGGGTAGAGCCAGCTGACCGCTAGCGACTCAAATCCTCACTGACCGTACCATTTCTGCTGGCCCTCTACAGAGACCAGATACTGAGTAGGGATGTTCGAGAAGGGCGCGCAGGACTCCACGAAATCAGTGTCCGGGCGAACCCAGAAGCCCGGCACGCCCCTTCCGTCGAGCTCGTGCAGCGCCTGCCGGGCCCCGTCTGTGGAGAGACCCAGCTCGGTGGCCAGATCCGTGTAATGAGGAGCGCGGCCGTCGCGAACGATGCCGCTTATGATGGCGTGGTACATCCTAGCCAGAAGCTGCGGTTCTGCCATGGTGTGCCTCCTTCGCAGATAGGCCTTCGGGGCTCCGTCGTGCAGACCATATCACAATCCGTTGCCGCTGGGAACGGGCTGCTCACCATAGGCAGCGGGCGAGCACAATAGGACCGGTCCGGGAGCGGGCCGGCAGCGGTTCTTGCGGCAGCGTCGGCGCCATAGCACCAGCGGTCCGATGGTACGGCTGCCCAGTGGCAGCCAGGGCAAACGAGCAGGACCCGTGACCACCGCACCAGAGAAGGCCAGAGGGCAGTTCAACCACCTGTTCACCCCTCTCAGGATCGGCTCGCCTACGGTTTGCAATCGCATTCTCGGCACCGCGAAGGCCGGTCTGAGGATCGCATCTCCCCCTTTCCTATTTCCAGAGCGCAACGTGCCCGTTGGGGAACAGCGCCGAGAAGTGGTGGGACAGACGAGAAACCGCAGAAACCTGCGGACTCTAGTTGCGAGGGGTCACCGTAGATAGCGATGCCCTGCCGCGGGGGGTAACCGCCCCACGTAGGGTCCAGGCTATCGCTCTCCTTGAACTGGCAGCCCTGCTTGGGGCGCCCCTGCTTCTTGCTCTTGCCGTTTGCTATCTACTGGAGCTTCTTGTGCAGCTTGAAGGTTTCCCGCGCAATCCATTCGATGTCCACGGTCTCATAACCAATAAGGCTTGTCTTGAGGGTGTTGTTGAGGCGCCGTATCCAGCTCAAAGGGATTCTCTCAGCCCCGAGCATCATGCCCATTATCGACCCCACGGTCGCGCCGTTGCAGTCCGTGTCAAATCCAGGCTGAACGGCGTGGCAGATGGACTTCCCGAAGTCGCGTTCGCCCCAGAGGAGGGCCGCGGCGCAGATCATGGTGTTCGAGTTGGTATGGCCCCAGTGGTGCCACGAATACTCGTCCCACTTCTCATGTATCCGGGCGACAGCCCCGTCATAGCCGAGGCCGCCAGCGTGCCACGCCATCACCTCCCTCATGTCCGCGTAAAGACGGCTTGTCTTCGGAATCTCGCGAAGGCCCGCTTCCAGAACGGCCGTGACGTCGTCGCAGAAGGGGGCCGCGGCGATCATGGCCGCCACGAGCATTTCGCCGTAGATCCCGTTCTTGACATGGCTGATCAAGGCATCGCGCCATGCGAACTCCGCCGCGCGCGCGGGGTTCCCGGCACTGAGGTAGCCGAACGCATCGGCGCGGATCCGGGCGCCTATCCACTCGCGGTACGGGTTCCTGTAGGAGGCGCTCGCCGGAGGTTGGATCTGCATCGCGAGGTTGCGGTAGGCGACGCGCTCGGCCGTGTAGGTGCAGAGCAGCGGGATGTTCCGCATCCAGAAACGCGCCACGTTCGCAGGCGTGAACGCCGCGCCCCTTTCTTTCACGACGAGGAAGCCCGTTAATGTGTAGTCCATGTCATCATCGACCGGCATGTGATCGATGACGTCGAACGCTTTCCTGGCCACGAAGCCGGGGTACATCTTCGCCGCCTGCCCAGCCACGCCGAACCTAATGTAATCGTTCAGCGGCCACTGGTCCGTCATCTTGAGGAAGCCCCAGAGTTCCCTGGTGCGCCTGCCTTCGACGGGCTTTCCCAGGAGACACCCGGCACACCTGCCGAGCCACGCGCCGAGGAACTTGTCCTGAAGCGCCTTGCCGGATAACCGTTTTCCGATTCTATGCGGCCCCCCCGCCCTCAGCTTTCTTATCTCCGCGAGGCCGGAAGGCTCGTTGAACTCGTAGCCCCTGCGCATCCTGAGCCGCTGTGCCGAGTCCAGAAGCGCCCCCGCTTTCTCCTGGTTCGAGGGCGTGAAGAGCTTCTCGTCGCCAAGGGCGATAAGCTTCTCGAAGTCTTTCTTGAGGGGCGACGTGTCACGTCCTTCATCTTCAAGCTGCCTAAGCTCGGTTTCGAGATCGCCCGCGGCGAGCCATAGCCACACTTCTTTCACCATCTCAGCCATGCTGGCGTTCCTACTCAAGAAACATGAAAGCTGAGCATGCCCCCTGTCATTTCAGCGGAGTGAACCAGCCGCTCAGCGTGCAGGGAAAGCGACGCACATGCTGCCCCATCCTATCAGAGACCAGCGGTTGCGGCGCCAGTATTTCCTCCCTCTCTTGGCGGAATGAGATAGGCAATCAAAGCCACGTCCCCGTGAGGACATGGTGCGTCAAGGCTCGCCCAGACGGCTCAGCGTGTCAACCGTCCAGATGCGGATGGAGTCTTGCCTCCCCACAGGTGTCAATCACTTCAAAGCCAGTCTCCCGCAGCGGGTCTGACCGGCCGACTGTGTGAACAGGTTCATAGTAGCAGGCCGCCTATGCAGCTATCGTACAGATGCAAGACTAGAACGAGGTGACTGAAATGGTTACTCAGGAGATGTTGGCACCAGCGATCCTGGCGGAGAGGAAGCGGGAGATTGTCCGGCCCGTGCCGGCTCGGGAGGCAGAACCTGCTGCCAGGCCATCCCCGGAGAGCAGGCAAGGAGGCTGGGCCCGGAGGGCGGAACCCGACAAGCGAGAGCTGGTGGCGCTGGCCGCTGCCCGGCGGCACCGGTATGCGCCGGGGCAGATCATCTTCCAGCGGGACGACCCGGGCACCGGACTCCAGATCGTGGAGCGAGGCTGCGTCCAGATCGTCCTGCCGTCCAGGGAGGGCGAAGAGATGATCGTGGCAACGCTGGGGCCCGGAGAGTTCTTCGGCGATCTCTCTCTGCTGGACGGGGCGCCACGCTCGGCCACCGCAGTGGCGGCCGAGGCCACTACCACGCTGGTCGTGGAGCGAGACCACTTCCTATCGTGGCTGGAGTCGCAGCCAGCGGCCGTTCGAACCATCATGGCTGCTGTCGCCGGTCGGCTGCGACGCACCGACGAGGTGGTGGCTGACATGGCGTTCCTCGACGTGGAGACCCGGCTCTGCAAGAAGCTGGTTGCCCTGTGCCGGTCGCGGAGTCACGAGGATCTACATACCGTCCACATCACGCAGCACCGGCTCGCCGCAATGATCGGTGTGACCAGGGAGAGCGTCAACAAGCATCTGAGGGGTCTGCAGGCCAGAGGCCTTGTCGAGATCGGCCGGGGCTACGTACGGCTTCTCTGCCCCGACGACCTAGCCTGTCGAGCAAACTGAAGCGCATCGACCGCTTCCTGTCCGCCCTCCGGGAGGCGCTCCGGTGCGCCCCGGCCAAGCCGTCCTCTGTCTTCTCCTCGCAACCGTGGCGGCTGCCTGATTCCGAAAAGGCCGCAGCGCCCTGGGAGGAGGCATGCGACCGGCGCCAGTCTCAGACGTCCCGAAGTCCTGTAGCAGGTAATCCGGCCATCTCTTCGAGAGGATGACAAGAAAGCCCTGAGCGGCATCCCGCTTTGCTGGGCTGGCCAGCACGACGGGCTCCTGTACGACCGCTCGGTGGGCATGACCTGGTCGGATGCGCCGGATGGGGCCGTCACCATCATCGAGGATGTGTTGCTGGTGCTCGCCCAGGGCGGCCGTAGCTGCCAGGCGCCGCCGTAGGGCTCCGGCGGCCTGCACTCCAACCACGAGGGGCCGGTCGTGAAGGCCGCCCCTGGTCTTTGGCCGCGACCGCGCTGCCGCTCGGGTAATGATACTACACGGCGTGCTCGGGGCTGAAGGCTGGGAACCGGAGAGAGGTAACCACCACGCGGTCAGGATCGTTGAACCTGCCGGTACGGCCAACCATAGACCAGATGGCCGTCGATGGGCGGCTCACGCGCGCCAGCTGGCGCGGGCTTCTCGGCCGATCACTGTCTGGCATCTGCGGGTCCTAGGGTTCTAGGCGGGCAGGCGGCGGCCCCCTCGATTCCGCACATCAGGTATCTGCAGGCCGCCTGAGCTCATGCGGACGTGCGAGAGCTACCATGTGGACGACTTATGCCTCCAGCTGTCCGAGAGGCGCCCAGGAGGCGCCTCAGTGACCGATAGCGATTTCGAAACGGAACCTTTGGTGCCCCCAAAGGATCCTATTCATAATGCCCCGCCCGAATGTGAGAATGCAGTCCGCGCTGGCCTGCATCACGAGTATGAGTGGCTGGCTGCTTGACCTGCGAAGAGACGGATGCAATATTGGCGCCCCACATCTGCAATGTCGAAAACGCCCGCGACCGAACGTTTGCTGCCTTGCTTGATTGCTCCGGCCGTCGCTTCGACTTCGCGCAAGATGTCTACCACGGCGACGTCCGCGCCCTCTGCGGCCAGAGTCAGCGCGGTCGTGCGACCGATGCCCCGCGCGGCGGCCGTGATTAGGACCGTTTTGCCGTCGAGCAACATACGGGCCTCCTTGTATGTTGAACCCGAATCAATCCGCGCTAGGCGCGCCAAGCGGCTTCTCAGCAGGCGGCGCCTGGCTATAGTCGCCGAACGGCGCGTCCCTTTCTACGATGGCGGCGGCGACTCCCTTTTCCTTAGCCGTCTTGACGAACTGTACGCCCTCCGGCGTGTGGCGCATGTAGCCATCCAGAATCGACCCCAATACCTGGGTATTGAGCAGTCCCATGTTGTCAAACGCCTGGTTGACCACTAGCTTCATCGCGGCCAGTTGTGAGGTCGGACATTGGGCCATTCGGTTGGCCCAATACTGCACCTCCGCTTCCAACTTCTCGAGCGGAACCGCCTTGTTAATCAAGCCGATCTCGGCGGCCTCCTTGCCAGAGATGCTGTCGCCGGTGAGGGCAAGCAGCTTCGTCCGCGTAAGTCCCAAACGGTAGAACCACATGCCGGTCAGGTAGCAGCCCCAGACCCTGGAATAGGGTGTACCAAAGCGGGCGTCCTCGGATGCGACAATGATGTCGGACAAGAGCGCCATGTCCGACCCACCGCCCACACACCAGCCATGTACCTGGGCGATGACGGGCTTCGGGCTGCGCCAGATGCTCATGAACTTGGGGACAGGCCCCGTGAACGGGCTGAGCACCGTCATCATGTCGTTGCCGGGGTCCCACGTTTCGCTGGCGGACTGTCCAGCCCATGCCGTGAAATGCTGCAACCCCTCCGAAAAGTCAAACCCCGCGCAGAACGCTTCTCCGGCTGCTTTCAAGACAATCACGCGCACTTCCTTATCGGCGTTCGCCTCAGCGACCGCCTGCTCTAGTTCTTCCGGCAGTGGCGGCCGGATGGCATTGAATTTCTCGGGTCGATTCAGGGTAATGGTCGCAATCCGGCCCTGCGTTTCGTACAGGATGGCTTCGTAGGTCATACTGCCTCCCTTATGTCTTGGCCCGTGCTGGTGCTCTAGACCGTCGCTCATTCGGGGACAATATACAATTATTGGCGGCCCGATGCCTGTGCCTTGCGTCCCACAATGGGGCGATGCACGGAGTTAACCGTCATAGCTAGCGAACCATTGTTGGGCGATGAGTGGAAGACTTGCTCTCTTGCAACGATAGCTTCTGACTCCAAACTGTCCGAGCCGGCCGGACTCTCTGCCTCAGGGACAGGTGTTATGCCAGTTCAGCGACTGGGCTTTCGCGGCGTGCCTGTTCGGCTACGGCGGGAAGCGATTCAAGTGAACAGCCGGTGAGAGAGGAGCCATGTCTTTTTCCTCCTTGCGGCTCGTCCACGCAGCAATGTAAAGGCCGGTTGTCCATCAGGACTCGGACCCCCAAGGCTCGCTTACACGGCCCAGATCGGAACGCCTGCGCGGATCGTCCACGATGTTCCGCTGGCCGGCGCATTGGGTTTCGGGACGGCTCGTGCTCTACTGGAGTCTGGACAGCACCGAGTCGACGCCGTCCACAATGCTTCTCACCACCTCGCCAGCGCTGGCGATCTCGGTCACCATACCGGCGATAGCACCGCAGTACATCTCTCCTTCGTCCGCATCACCCTCCAGGTGACCCTTGCGCGAGCGATTCTCACCGATGAAACTCAGCAGCTGCTCGACCGAGCTTCCAGCCGCCTCCATCTCCAGCACCTTGGTGGTGAACTGGTTCTTGATGCCCCGGGTAGGGCCGATCCTGCGCCCCGTGACCACTGTGCCTGTCTCAAGAGCCTCAACTACGGCCTGCTTGAAGGATGGATGAGCGCGGCACTCTGTGGTGGCGATGAAGCGCGTGCCCATCTGCACACCTTCCGCTCCCAGGGCCAGCGCGGCAACGAAGCCACGGGCGTCGGCAATGCCCCCCGCGGCTACCACGGGCACTGTGACTGCGTCCACCACCTGGGGGACAAGGACGAACGTGGGTAGCTCGTCAAGCCCGTTGTGGCCGCCAGCCTCGTATCCCTCGGCAGTAACCGCGTCCACACCCGACCTTTCAGCACCCAGGGCATGGCGGCGCGAGGCAACCACATGGAGGACCTTGATCCCGTTGTTCTTCAACATGGAGGTGAAGGTGGCGGGATTGCCTGCGGCGGTGACGACCACTGCAACCTGCTCGTCGATGCACAACTCCACGAGACCGCGGGCGGCCGGGTCGATGACTGGTATGTTCACACCGAACGGCTTCCGGGTGAGCTCTTTGGCCAGTCGAATGTGGCGGCGCAGATTGTCCCGCTGATCGCCCTGACGGTCCCAATCCGCGTTCGGGCTGATGATGCCGAGGCCGCCGGCCTCGGACACCGCTGCGGCCAGCTCGGCGTTGGCAATCCAAGTCATGCCCCCTTGGATGATGGGATACTCGACGCCCAGAATGTCGCAGATGCGCGTCTTTTTCATGTTTGCTCCTTCGGAGTCGCTAATCTCGCGGAAGGTCCGGTTGGCTACACGCGCCTTCCCTTACCCGGCACCCTTCGGGCCCGCTTCGATCAACACAAAGGACATTACGCATGGGCTGCTGCTGCGATTGCGCCAGGCGTGCATGGTTCCCCGCTGGACCACGCAATCGCCGGGCTTGAGATGCACTTCCCCCTCGTCCAGTTCGAGCCAAATCTCGCCGGAGAGAACCACGCCGAAGTCGATCGTCTCGGTCTGATGCATGCCCACCCGCGAGACGTCGGCGTGAGCTACCAAGTCGGGCACCTTCTCGCTGACTTCAGCGATGAGGTCATTGAGGTCGACATCGGCAGGGGCAGCAGAATCCGGGGGAAACACGCACACTCTCCAGTGGGCACCACCCGGAGGCGGCACGAGGTTGGCGTTCCTGTCGAGATCGCCGCCATCCGCTGGGCTCTTCGGCTGCGCACCCAGGTGCCATACGTCGATGAATTTCAGCCCGCCCAGCAGTCCAATTGTAACCGAGCGTGGTGGCGGTCCATCGCTCACAACCATGGACTTTCCCTCGTGATTCACACCAGTAACCACGCGCCGTATCTCCTGCGTCATCGGACTACGACCTCCTGGGGATTGCCGTGACGACGGTAAGGCGAAAGCGTCATACCTCGCCCTTCTTTCCGTGCTTTTCTACGGTGTCCGGTAGTTGTTCACGGCCACAGCCTACTCCCGGGGCTCGACGCCAGCGGCTGCCAGGGCAAAGTCGCGGTACTCCCTCAAGGGTGACTCAGCGTAGATCATCATCCGCTGCGCCTCCATGGAGCCCTCGCCGTGGACCGTAGTCACTTCCATGTGAGCGCTCTCGGCAGAGGCTACCATGCGATGCGCTAGGGCAACCATTCTCAGGCGCTCCTCCGTCGTGTACTTGGGAGAGCCGCCGAGGTAGTGCTCCAGTGGGCCGCGGAGCTCCTCGTTCTGCCAGTCCAGGTAGGTGAGCATGGTGCTGATGATGCCGCCAGAGATGTCCTGAACCAGCTTGATGATCTCGTGGTAGTGGTCGGCGAAGTGCAGCTTCGCCATATTAGTGATGAGGGGGTTGGGTAGGGCCAGGTCGCCGTACAGGACCGATGACTTGATGGCGGCGGTGGCCAGCGCCTTCAGTGTCTCCACATAGGCTGCGATGTCCACGAGCTTGGCACGGATGTGGCTGGCACGCTCTACGCCATTCATCTCGGCCATGGCGGCGGCGCAGCCAGCCAAAATCTCCACCGCGGGGATCTTGTAGCTCACCGCTGTGAAGCGGTGGTAGCTGGCAAAGGTGTAGGCCAGGAGCATGGAGTATTGCCATTCCCCGCACATGAACACTCGGTCCCACGGTACAAGGACGTCGTCAAAGATGATCATTGCCTCCACCAGGCCGCGCACCGGCAGGGCGGCCGGGAACTCCGACGGAGCCCGGTCGCCCCGGCTGGGCCGGCAGATCATCGTGACTCCCCTGGTGTTGGCTGGGATGGCAAAGGCCAGGGAGTACTCGGCCTCGTTCTCCCGCATCTGGCGGGTAGGCAGCACTAGGATGTCGTTGGCCACCGGGGCGCCGGTGATATGCATCTTCGCGCCCCTGACAACGATGCCGTCTCTATTCTGGTCCGCGACGTGCACATAGTAGTCCGCGTGCGCCTGTTCGGCTGGTGGCTTGCCTCGGTCGCCCTTGACGTCGGTCATCGCAAGGCACAGGTTGAGGTCGCTCTTGCGCAGGTACTCCAGGTAGTTCCGGGCTCTCTCCACGTATTCTGGCTTCCCCATCTGCTCGGCCGTGGCCATGATGGCGTACACCGCGTCCGTACCCACGTCTTTGCCGAACGGAAGCCAGCCGGTCAGGCGGACGGACTTCCCGATCATCTCCAGCCGATTCTCCAGATCCTCGGGAGTACGCGGAGGCAGGAAGTAGCGGCTTATGGGCTCGCCGGTCTCGGGGTGGGGTGCTACGAAGGTGTCGCGCACTGCCGGGTCCTCCGAGTGTGCGAGGACGAAGTCCCCGGCTGCCGTCTCTGTGCTCATCTTGAGAATGGGATGCGTACTCACGTCCTCAACCAGTTCACCGTAGATGAAGACGCGGCGGCCATCCCTCAGGCTCTCTCTGAACTCGTCGGGTAAGCGAACTGCCATTCCACACCTCTGTTGTTCTGGACCCCGGCCGACAAGTCATTCTCCTGCGGGCTGAGCCATATCTGTTCACTTTCCACTGCCACGCAATGCTGGCAGCAAGCCAGCCGGCACGAGTCTAGTGCGTGGCGTGCCATCTGTAAACATTGGTTCTGGGCACCACATGGTGAGCTGCACGTTCCGGCCCCTGGCCAGGATGTGCGGCGGCGCTAGCGCTCCACTCCCGGTCCGTGGGCGCTCCCCAAGAGGGAAGTCCCGCAAGGCCGCTGCTAGGACCGAGATGAGGATTATCGGCGGAGGACCCTCCAGGGCGCTGCGCTCCGGGGCCTGCAGGACACGACAGGGTTCGCCGTCACACCACGGCCGCTAGAGGATAGCGCTGCCTTCTTTCAGTTCGACGATGCGGTCCCAGTCGTAGCCCAGCTCGAGCAGGACCTCCTCGGTGTGCTGACCAACCTCGGGCGAGAAGCCGCGGGGCTCCCAGGGCGTGCCGTAGAAGTCGGCCGGGCTGGCCACACCCTTGACCGGTCCCTCCGGGGACGGCACATCTACGAAGACGCCCGCCTCCTCAGCAACCGGGTCCGTCAGCATATCGTGGACGGTGTTGACTGGTGCCCACCAGACGTTCTCGTGGTCGAAGATCTCGCCCCACTCAGTCAGAGTCTTGGTGGCAAAGACGCGGTCCAGCTCCTCTACCAGGGCGGGGGCGTTGTCTCGGCGAGCAGCGATGTTGGCAAAGCGGGGGTCCGTTTGCAGGTCGGGGCGCTGGATGGCGCGGCAGAGGTCGGGCCAGTGGCGGTCGGCCTGGAGGAGCAGGAGCCAGAACCAGTTGCCGCCGCTGGCCTGATAGCAGCTGATGATTGGATTGATGGCGTGCTGACGGTCGTAGGGGGGCACGTTGATATTGGTACGGGCAGCGACGCTGAGGTCCGAGCTGCACATGTAGGCTCCCACGCGGATAAGGGACACGGACACACGTTGCCCCCGGCCGGTGCGGCCGCGCGCGACGAGGGCGGCGCAGATAGCGCCAGCGGCGGCGGTTCCTGCCATGTGGTCACCCATGCCTACCCGCTGATGGGGGAATTCATGACCTGGTGGGGTTAGGGATGCCGCCACGCCGCCGCGTGCCCAGAAGGCGCCCACATCGTAGGCGGCACGGTCGCGGTCTGGCCCGTCCGGGCCGTAGCCCCCCATTTGGCAATAGACCAGCCCACGGTTTGACCGCTGCACCTCGTCGAAGGTAAGCCCGGCCCTCTCAAGTACCCTGGGACGGGCGTTGCTGACAAAGACGTCCGCCCGGTCGATGAGGGCACGCGCGATGGAGCGCGCCTGCTCGGTCTGCAGGTTGAGGGCGATGCTGCGCTTGCCGCGGTTGTCCAGTTCGAAGGGGGGATTGATGGGGACATCCATGCCTGCCGCCGTCGATAGCAGACCCCGGAGGGGGTCCCCATTCACCGGCTCGATCTTGATGACGTCGGCCCCCCAATCGGCCAGTATGGCAGTGGTCGACGGGCCAGCGATCCAAAGCCCCAACTCGACGACGCGAATGCCTTCCAATGGACCTGACACCTTCGCCACCTCCTGCGAGTACTCTCCTGCATTATAGCGGGCGCTTTCCGCGGCCGCGTACCGGCGTTGGGAGCGTTGTGGGGTGGCAGTATTCCATCCGTCTCTCCGCAGGTCAAGAAGCCACCCACCCGACCTCGTAGCGTTGCTTCTCCATGAGGACATGGTGCCTCAAGGCTGGCCCAAACACCTCAACGTGTCGGTGCTCCAGAGACGGGTGGGGTCTTGCCGCCCCACACGTTTGAGATCACACTTGGTTCTTGTGGCCTCCATCCTAGAACATGTATGCTTATGGGGTCCACGCCAATATCTGGAGACGATGCCCTCTCATTGAGGAACTCATCATGGAACCGAAAGCGGTCGTCGCGACTCTCGCTGAGCAAGTTGAGCCATATGACTCCGCTGATATAGTGGCAGCCATCGCCGCTCTTCAGCTCATGCCTGCCAATGCCGGCCGCGCCATACGGCTGGAGGCCTTGGCCCATGCAGCCATGTCTGTCCGTCCGGCGTCGGGGAGGCGGCCCCCGAGTCCTGGCAGGCTCCGCCAGATCTGCCGGTCTCCGGAACTGGCTGCGCTAGCCCCGCTGGAGGACCCGTGTGACAATCCTTTCACCGAAGACTTTACCTCCATTGGCGGCTCATACACGGCATTCTCCGGTATCCTCGAAGAACCTACATACGTCCTCCGCCAACTCGGAAAAGCGATAATCCTTGGCCGTCAACCGTTCCCTAACCCCGATTTTGTCCGCCAGGCCAGCCAGCTATTCCGAGCCATCCTCGGTATCAGCGAAGCTCTCGCGAAGAAAGCGGGACTGCCCAGAGGCTCGGTTCCCACCTCCGTACCGGGTGGCGATATTATCGTCCCGCCTTCCTCGGAACTGGCTAGGCTCAAGAGTTGCGTCACATTTACCACAGGCGAGATCTCCCATCTTCTGGGGAAAGCTAGAGTCCCTCCCAGTGTCCTGGACGGCTTAGTCAGCGACATTGGCTCGCTTTCACCCGGGAGTTATGGTCCTGATTCCCATCCGCTTACCTCGGCTCCTATTGCAAAGCATGAGGATCGCCTAATCGTCGCCTGCCCCGGTCTTCTCCTGGCTGCATTGCGTCACCGGCTCATTACTTTGGCGACCGAGCTGGATGTCACGGAGGAGCTTGTGCAGCGCTTTCATCTAGCCGTTTGGCAGTCGGTTGTTGATTCTCTCGGATATCTCCAGGCGAGGTTGCTGGCCGATCGCAGAGTGCCGGTGGATCGGGTCCCCTTGCATGAGGGGGTGTTTGCGTTTGACAACGACAAGGCACTGTACGTCCAGTTGGTGACCGATGATTTCTCCGGGTATGACGCCACCTGTCCTCTCAGCCGGTGGGATCTTGATGACCTCGGTGCGGTCATCAGAACGCCTCTGCGCGAAGCCGAAGTGGGCATTCTTGGCGGAGCACAGCCCCCCAACGAGATGTTCACCCTACTTCTGCTGCAGGGGGTCGGTCGCCCACATGCTGGCAGCCTGAATGCGCACGTATTCCATGCCTGGATGCGCAACCTGATCATGACGGCCGCGGACTTGGAGACTATAGCGCTCCTCGAGGGTGGTGATTCTCTCTTCCTTTGGAAGTATGCAGGGGCCTACGAGCGAATCAGACGATCAATCATGATCACCACTACGAGCGCCCTTGACGAGTTTCAGCTCTATCGAGCTAGGGACTACAGCTACTACATCTCTGACGAGAAGCCCCCGAACGGAATGTGGATAGCACCGGGTGGAGCAGGGGCACTGCGTCGCGAGGTCATAGCGAAGTTTGACAGACATGGTGTGCCATCCTACCGGAAGGGCTTCGCTACTGAAGTCGCCGCTCTTGGGGGCGATACGACCTTTCCAGTCTACTTCCCTTTCGCTGACCTCGGTGAGCGGGCCACCCTGCGATTGGAGACCAAGGAGCTTCCCGTATGGGTCACAGGACCGGACTATGCTGAGGACCCTCGGGCGGAAGGCCAACACTCTGATTACGCTCTACTTGTAGAGACTGTCTGCTACTGGCTTTGGCAATTCCAGCCGTGGTTGTCTGAGGCGTTTCGCCATCTCGCGCAGCACATACGGTTCCTCTTGGTTGAGGTCCAAATCCACGGAGAAAGTGGCGACCAGGGTGCCAAGACATTGCCCATCGACAGACTAGACGTTCGGACCATCAGATGCGACATCGATGCGGAACAGGGCCGCCTGCGGTTGGATGTTGACCTGCGTGCATTCAAGCTATTTGCCACTCAAGACAACAAGGGTGAGCGCTACCTCATGCAACAGATCCTGGTCGGCCTATCCAGGCTACTCGACGAGTTTGGCGAGACCGGCCTGCTCGATGAGCGTACCATCTCGGAAACCCTAGACAGTGGTGCGCCTCTGGGTCAGAAGAAGAAGCTGCTGGTACTTGACCAAGCCTCCAATCCCGAGCTGGACCCTACCGACCTGCCGCGCTTTCGCAAGATCCAATCCGCAGACGTACATGAGGTGTTGGATGAACTCGGCGCCTATCTCAAGAATGTCAAGGGTCTTCTAGATGGGCCCGTACCACAACCGGGTTCCGTCCTGAACCAAGCCGTTGAGTTCCTGTACTCAGCGCTCGAGCGGCTTGTCGCTACCCTTAGCCCCGACGGACTTCTAGAGTGGCTCATAGGTCAGGAAGAGGCAGCTGTCAGGCAAGATCGCCGGCTGAGGCTGACAATGCCTACTCGACTTGCGTGCTTCGGCGATCATGCTGGCCTCGTCGCGGATCTAGTTAGACAACTGCCTGAGGCGGAGACGACTTGGCTTTCTAGTCGCTTCATTATCGAGTACGTTGCTGCCTGTCCTCCCACTGGGTTACGACCTATTAGTCTATCCGTGTACGACACTCTCCTGGCGCTCGCATCGCAGATAGTGCATTGGGCATGCGTGAGTGACCTCATCTGGTATCGGGTTGCCGACATCCAGGTCATGATGTTGCCATCAGGTCGGCTCGGTGCGTCTCACGAGGCCTACCTTGAACCCCGCGCCCGTTACATGAGTTCATATGTAGCCGGTGAGATCTCTAGGGTTTCGACTGAGTTCGGCAGGTTCTGGCGTGAGGTTAGTCGGGACGAGGAGAGGACGCCGTCAACCGAGGACCTGGACTCGGCATTCTTTGCTGAGTTTGGCTACGCACTGAGCGAACTAGCCGACATGGCCGGCGTGATCCTGAGCATTGGGTATGAACAAGCTGGGCCGGTCAAGCGGCTACCCCTCGATGCGCTAATCGAACGACTGGTTGCGGAGCTGGCCTGGTCCGCCGAACGCGTTGGCAACGCGATTGACTTGTTGTCGCTAGAGGCACGCGAGGATTTCCTCAAGCCTCGCCCGCCGTTCCGCAACGAAGATGTATACCCCTGGCGGTTCAACAGGGCGCTGTCCTATCTTCGGCGTCCTCTGCTGAAACGTGAATCTGGAGAGGGCACCGAGGTGCTCTGGGGTAACCGACACCTCCACACGTCAATCGCTCACCTGGTTGACCTCTGCGTAAGTGGCAGACTAAAGGCAAAGTCGGCGCAGATGACGACACTGATGTCACACCTGAGTAAGGAGCGAGGAGACCGGTTCAACGCCAAGGTGGCCGCCGTCTTCGAGGCTCATGAAGGCCTGGTCGTCAGGCAGCGTGTCAAGAAGGTGGGACGTCTCCGGATCGAGGGCCCGGAGGGATCACTGGGAGACATCGATGTCCTGGTCGCGAGTCCGGTCAGTCAGAGACTAATGGCGGTCGAGACTAAGGATCGCGCGATCGCACGGAATCCCAGTGAGGTTGCCAGAGAGATCGAGTCTCTTTTCATCGACAAGGCTAACAGGCCGTGCGTCGTCTCACGTCATCAGAAGCGAGTGAATTGGACAAGAGAGCATCTTGATGAGGTGCTGTCCTACTTGAAGATTGCGAGAAGCGGTAGGTGGCGCGTCGATGCCGTCCTGGTTGTCGACGAGGAGATACTCAGCCCCTACTTTGCCAAATCAGCGATTAAGGTCGTCTCAATAGCCCAGCTGCGTGAGTACATATCGAAGTGGGCTCACTGATGTCACGCATGTGTGAACTGGCTCAACATACCTGCCATAGAATGTTTAGAGGTTGCCGCTAGAGAGAATTCGCCATTTGGAATCAGTCAGACAGTTGTCGAAGCTGCGTTCAAGCTAACCGGAATCGGCGAGCGCCGAGCGTCTGGAGCACCTCGGCGTGGTCGCCCTCCGCGTCCCTCGCGAAACCTATCAGCAGCTTTGGCTCCGCATCGCCGAGGAAGTAGCGCAGCTCGCCGATCGGGAACTTCGGATTCAGCCCCACGGTGATACCACCGATGCTCGCGCTGGCCAGGAATGCCAGGAAGCACTCTGGTCGCGGCGTTGCCATGCAGGCAACCCGGTCGCCCTTCCGGACCCCGGCCGTCAGGAGGGCGCGCGCGAAGGAATCGGCCTGCTCGGCGAGTTCGCGATAGGTCCATCGCCGCGATTCCTGGACCAGCGCGTCCTGATCCGGCTGTCGCTCGGCGTAATGGAAGACGTAGTCGCTGATGCGCTGGAGTTCCGGTATCTTGGCCATGATGCCCTCCTCGGCCAATTGCCCGTGTGACCGGCGCGTGGCCCCTATCCGCTACGCCTGGACGACCAGCGCAAGCCATTCGGCAGCCAGCCGCGGCTCGTCGGCGCCTTCCTCCTCGAGCGTGGCTTCGATCGTCACCAGGTATCGCCCGTGTCCCTTGGGTCGCACGTCCTCCAGCACCATTCGTGCCCGGACGCGGGAGTCCACCGGGACCGGCCGGATGAATCGCACCCGGTCGAAGCCGTAGTTCAGCCCGTAGGCGACGTCGTCCGCCAGAGGCGCGATCTGATTGACGAAGCCCACAAGCATCGAGAGCAGCAGGGAGCCCTGGGCAATCGTCTTGCCGCCGAAGGGGCTCTCGTGCGCTGCCCGCTCGGGATCGTTATGGAGCCAGTCCTCGTCGCCGGTGGTGCGGGCGTGCGTGTCGAGCTTCGCTTGATCGATGGTCACCCAATCGCTCAGCCCGAGCTCCTCGCCGATGCGGCGCCGTGCGCTCTCGATTGTGGTACTCGCGGTGGACATCTCGCCTTCTCCCTTCGAAATGTGTACGCCCGAGCAGTGTCAATCCGTGTCCACTACGCCTCCTCGCCCTCGGGTAAGCGCATGTTCAACATGGCGTGAGCGTACGTGAGCTTCCGACGATCGGGGTTACGGGCGTAGACTGCGCGGTAGTGCAGCACGCTGAGCGCCTCCGCCACGTGGTCCGGCGGCGGCACTATCGCCTCCAAATACGGGTCGCGCCGCGCCAGCAGACTGTGAAGAAGCCCGTCGACCATCCAGTTCATGGCGTAGGCGGTGAACATCCGCGTCTGTTCATCCACGGCGCCACGTGCGCAGCGGCGATCGATCGCCCTGGCAACCCGGGTGAGCCACGCGTGGTTCGTCTCCTGCCAGAACCTCGCCAAGTCGGCGTCTTCATCCGCGGCCTGGAGCAGGGCCCGGACGAGGGGCGCCTCCTGGTAGAGAAGGGCGACGTAGGCCCGGGTGGGGGCCAGGATCTGATCGAAGGCATCGTCGCCCGAGCGGGCGGCAAGCATCGTCGCCTGGCCTTTCTCGATTAGCTCGCGCATCACCTCCATGGTGATGTCGTGCTTGTTGTCGAAGTACAGATAGAAGGTGCCCTGGGACATGCCCGCCTCGGCGGTGATATCCGTCACCCGCGCGGCCTGGTAGCCCCTCTCCCCCAGCACCCGGCGAGCTGCCTTCATCAGGCGGGCCCGAGTCCGCTCGGCCTTGGCCTGCTTTCGCGCAGGTCGGAGGTGGATCATCACGCCCGATTCGGTAGGCCTCGCTATAAATAAAACTGACGTCAGTTTTATACCACTCCCCACCGGCCAGTCAAGCCTCAACAGCACAGTCGCCAGCATATGGGGTAGGAATGCGTTGACAGACTGGATGTCGTCGCGGTTTTCAGTGTGGGGGTACCGATATCCCATCCGTATCTGGAACGTTGACACGCTGAGCTGCCTGGGCCAGCCTTGAGGCACCGTGTCCTCATGGAGGAGCAACACTACGAGGTCGGGTGGGTGGCTTCTTGACCTGCGAAAAGGCGGATGGGATTCTGGCACCCCACAGGGCCACCCGGTCCCATGATTAGAATTCCCTTGGGGTGGTTAGCAAATTCGGGCGGTTGGAGGGGCCGGCCAGATTCGGACTAGCCGACGATCGCCATACGGATGGGATAGGATGGGTGAGTATTGTGACGTTCCTGGCAGATCGTGGATATGGACAATGTCTGAGGACTGGTGCTGGGATACTAGAACCGGTCTGGCGTGCCGTGGACAGCTTCATAAAACGGACGGTTTGGTGCCCCCAAGGGAATTCGAATCCCTGTTTCCACCTTGAAAGGGTGGCGTCCTAGGCCTCTAGACGATGGGGGCCCGTGCCCGCCCGAGGTCGCTCCCCAGTATAGTCAGTCATCACCATCCTCGCAATCGGCGGCGCCGCCTCAAGTACAATAGGGACGTGACAGGCAGGATATTGGTCGGCTGCTGCGGCTTTCCCGAAGCGCGAGGGCGATACTTCGGCAGCTTCCCTGTAGTGGAGCTTCAGAGCAGCCACCAGCAGCAGGGCGGCCCCGACCGCCCACGGAGCGGCGGAGACCAGGGCCAGAGTCCTCGAAACACCACTCTGCGTAGGCGAATCAACGGCGGTTCGTTGGGCGGCCCTGAGCTTCGACCCGGGCGCTGCCGCTCCGCACGAACACCGCCTCCACCGGTCCGGTGAAGGCCAGCTCCCAGTCCCACCTGTCCCGCAGCACCGTGGCCAGCGCCGAGCCCCGCTCGACGATGACTAGGTCTACCTCATGCCGGGCCAGGATATCCCGCCACTCCGGCTCCAGCGACGTCACCCGGATGTAGTCCCGCACGAACTCATCGCCGTACATGTCGGGCCGCCCGTCAATGAACACCCGCTGCTCGGGGTAGAGCTGGTGGATCAGGTAGCCGCCCCACGTGTACTCATTGAACATCCGCGCCTCCGGATAGTGCTGTCGCACGAAGGCCGCACCTTCTACCGGATACGCAGGCGTACCCGAGGTGATAGGCTCCCGATGCACCTGCGCCTCCGGAAGCTGCGGCAGCGCCGCCGCTGCCACCACCAGCGCCGTGGCCAGGATAGCCCAGTTGAGGGCCGCCGGTCCGCCTGACCCCTCCGCCCTCTCGCCCCGGCGGGCCCACCACCAGCGCTCCCGCAGGACATCGCCCACTACCAGCACCAGCACCAGCGCGAACAGAGGCTGGTGTCGGCTGGACTGAAGCGCAAAGAAGGTGAAGAGCAGCGCTAGCCCCACCCGGAAGAGATTCCGCCTCCCGCCCACCACCCCCACCAGCGCCAGCAGGACGATGCCTGCCGCCAGCGGCAGGTGCAGCGCCTCGTGGAAGTTAGGTGATTGCCACTCCGTGATCAGGTTCAGGCTGGCGTTCCCCGCCGCCAGGTAGGTCAGGGGATAGCTGAGGAGGGCCAGCCCGTTGGGGTTCGCCAGCGTGGCCACCAGGCACGCTCCGCTCACCAGTGCAGGCCCTCGCAGGTCGCGATGTTCGTGCCAGATGGCCCGCTCAGCCACCAGGCTGGCCAGCCACAGCCCAAGGAGCACCAGCCCTATCACGTACCCCCCGTGCAGGTTGGCCCAGAGGATCATCAGCAGCGGCAGGTGCCAGAGAGGGCCTTGCCCCTCGCGATACTGCCGGTAGAGGGTGTACAGGAACACCGCCGTCAGCAGCCAGGTGAAAGCCTGCGGCCGCACCGTCCAGTAAGGCAGCGCTATGGTGCCCGCGAGTGCCACCAGCACCAGCGCGGGAAGCTCCGCGAGGCCCAGCCTCAGCACCAGCCGGTGCATCACCAGCAGCGCCAGCAGCGCCAGGCCCGAGAACAGCACCGCGTTGCCCACGTAGCCCACGACTCCATCCACTCCATAGATGATGACCTCCGACAGCCACTCGTGCGTCACCCAGCGCGACCCCTCAGCGGTGAACGAGAAGGGGTCCGCGTGAGGGATGGAGCGCGTCTCCACGATGAGCTGGCCCGTGCGCAGGTGCCACCAGAAGTCCGGGTCGGTGAACTGCAACAGGCTGATGCAGAACAGGCCCAAGTAGAGCAGCGCCGTGCCCAGCGTCCTCACCCGCAGCGAGGGCACAGCCAGCCCCAGCGTAGCGCTCCCCTCCCTTCGACCGGCCAGCGGCAGCATCTGCTACTTTCCCCCCACGGGCAGGGGCTCGCCCTCCGCCGGCCCCGCTTCCCGGGCTGGTCGCTGCCCGCGGCCCCTCCAACGCTCTCTAAGGGCAACCGCCGCGGCCACAGCCCGCTCGCCCAGGGGCCCGCAGACCACGTAGTAGGTCACGCTGGCGTAGACCACCCCGCCGATGAGGTCCACCACGTAGTGATGGCCCAGGTACACCACCGCCGCATAGACCGCCGCTGGATAGAACGCCATGGCCAGGCCGCGCCGGCCCCACAGTCGCAGCCCGAACAGCAGGAACAGCCACGGATAGGCCGCGTGCAGCGATGGCATCGCCGCCACCGGATTAGGGCTCAGCTTGTCATAAAGCAGCGAGAGCGCGGGCAGGCCGTCGTGCACCAGATGGACCCCCTCCAGCTCGCCCATACGGCCCGCCCACCACGGCGGTGCCGTGGGCAGCAGCATGAAGGTCACAAATCCGGCATAGGACACCAGCACCAGCGAGATGACCAGTGGCCAGTAGTGCTGTCGGTAGTGTTGCCAGATGAGAGCGGCGAACAGCAGCGGCACCAAGAAGTGCATCACGTGCAGCAGCGCCGCCACGTAGTCGTACCAGCGGGAGCTCTCCGGGTTGAACAGCCAGCCCTGGAGGTCCTGCGTGGGCAGGTGCCCGAAGAAGAGGGCCCGCTCCCAATCGATGACGTAGCGCACGCGCACCTGCATCCCCAGGTCGTCGGCAATGCCCCGCATGGCGTCGTACGAAAGCAGAAGCAGGACAAACGGGGCGAAGTCGCGCACGAACTGCCAGCGCCGCCCCCGCCACACGAACCCCGCCGCCAGCAGCAGGAAGATGATGTCCGGCGTCAGACCGATACCCCGCGCCACGAAGAGCGCCGCGATGAAGGCCACATAGACGCCTTGAAGCACATAGAAGGCGCGTAGCTGGCCCCGGTCCGGCTCGCTCGATGTAGTTGCTCCGCTCATGGCTAGAATGACTCGCCCTACCTATGGCTAGTATCGGCGGCAGCGCGCACGCCCTCCATTGAGCCCCCGCCCGGCCGCGCTCGATCAAATTGACACCCCCTTTGAGCCGCCCGTACAATGAGGCTGCCTGCCTCTGGGCAGGCGCGTTCATACGTATTACTCGCCTCTGGCGACCGCTTTGCCGTGAACAGCGACCAAATCCGCAGGGCCTTCATCGATTTCTTCCTGGCGCGGGAGCACAAGGCCATCCCCAGCTCCTCGCTGGTCCCTCACGGCGACCCCACCCTTCTCTTCACCAGCGCCGGCATGGTCCAGTTCAAGCCCTACTTCATGGGCCTGGCCGAGCCGCCCGCCCCGCGCATGACCTCCGTCCAGAAGTGCTTCCGCACCTCCGACGTGGAAAAGGTGGGCAACTACGGCCACCTCACCTTCTTCGAGATGCTGGGCAACTTCAGCGTGGGCGACTACTTCAAGGACGAGGCCATCGCCTGGGCCTGGGAGCTGGTCACGAAGGATATCGGCCTGCCCCCCGAGCGCCTCTGGGCCACCGTCTTCCTGGACGACGACGAGGCCTTTGAGCTCTGGCGCAAGCAGGGAGTCCCCGCCGAGCGCATCATGCGCTACGGCGAGGACGAGAACTACTGGTTCTCCGGCGAAACCGGCCCCTGCGGCCCCTGCAGCGAGATCCACTACGACTTCGGCCCCCAGACAGGCTGTGGCCAGCCCGACTGCCAGCCCTCCCACACCTGCGGCCGCTTCGTCGAGCTCTGGAACCTGGTCTTCATGACCTACTACCAGCAGGAGGACGGCTCTCGCACGCCCCTCCCCAAGAAGAACATCGATACCGGCGCCGGCCTGGAGCGCTGGGCGGTGGTCCTCCAGGGCAAGGACAACCTCTACGACACCGACCTCTTCCGCCCCATCGTGGCACGTGTGGAGGAGATCTCCGCCCAGGCCTATGACGGGGCCGACGAGGCGACACGTCGGGCCATGCGGGTTGTCGCCGAGCACGCCCGGGCCGCCGCCTTCCTCATCGCCGACGGCGTCATCCCCAGCAACGAAGGCCGCGGCTACGTCCTCAGGCGGCTCCTCCGCCGCGCCGTCTACTTCGCCACCCGCGTCGGCGATGCTCACGCCCGCGCCTGGCTCCGCCCCGTGAGCGAATCTGTCATCGACCTCATGAGCGACGCCTACCCCGAGCTGGCCCAGCGCCGGCAGTTCATCGAGCGCGTCGTGGAGGCGGAAGAGGAGAAGTTCCGCCAGACCCTCGAGGCGGGCCTTCGCCTCCTGCGCACCGACCTGCTGGGCTGGAGAGCCCCGCTCCTCTCTCAGCTCGAACGAGTCGAGCAGGCAGTGGAGACGCCTTTCCGGCCCCTCCAGCAGAGCGGCGCCATGATCAACGCCCTGCAAACCGCCAGCCGGCACATGGACGCGGCGGAAGAGGCCATCGCGCAGATCAGCGGCCCCATCCAGAAGGCCGCCCAGGAGGCCGCCGAGGCCACCGTCAGCCCGCTTCGCGATCTCCGCGCCCACCTGCCCGAGATTGCCTCCCGAGGGTCGGCCGCCCTCCAGGACGCCCTTCGAGAGGCTCTGCGCGCCTCCTTCCCCGCCGCCCGCCAGGTCTCCGGCAGGGAGGCCTTCATCCTCCACGACACCTATGGCTTCCCCAAGGAGCTCACCGCCGAGGTGGCCGCTGAGCAGGGCTTCACCGTCGACGATGATGGCTTCGAGCGTGAGATGGCCGTTCAGCGTGAGCGCGCCCGCGCCGCCACCCGCTTCGAGGTGGAGGAGGCCCAATTCCAGGCCTACGCCTCTCTCGCCCACATCCAGCCCCGCTTCCTGGGCTACGAGACCCTCCGTCACGAGACCACCGTGGCCGGGATCATCGGCTCCGCCGGCGTGGCGGAGGTCGCCGAGGAGGAGCAGGAGGTGGAGGTCGTACTGCTGGAGACCCCCTTCTACGCGGAGGCCGGCGGCCAGGTTGGCGACCAGGGCGAGATCGTGGGCGAGGGCGGCCGCATGGCCGTCGAAGACACCTGCTACGCCGCCGAGGAACTCATCGTCCATCGCGGCCGCATTCTAGAGGGCCGCATCGCCCTCAACGACGCCGTGACCGCCCGGGTCGATACCGCCAGGCGCGCCGATATCATGCGCAACCACACCGCCACCCACCTCCTCCAGGCCGCCCTCCGCGGCGTCCTGGGCGAGCATGTGCGCCAGTCCGGCTCCCTGGTCGCCCCCGACCGGCTCCGCTTCGACTTCACCCACATCCAGGCCACAACACCTGAGGAGCTCCAGCGCATCGAGGCCGAGGTGAACGAGAAGATCCGGGCCGACATCCCCGCGGAAACCCACTATGCCCCCTACGAGGAGGCCGTCGCTGCCGGGGCCATGGCCCTCTTCGGGGAGAAGTATGCAGCCCAGGTTAGGGTCGTCGAGGTAGGTGAGGCGAACGATGAGGGCCGCTACAGCATGGAGCTCTGCGGCGGCACCCACTGCACGCGCACCGGGCAGATCGGCCAGTTCGTCATCGTGGCCGAGGAGAGCATCGGCGCCGGCCTGCGCCGCATCGAGGCCCTCACCGGTCGCGGTGCCGAGCAGTACGTTCGCCAGCAGCTCGCCACCCTGGAGAAAGTAAGCCGCCGCCTCGGGGGGACGCCTGCCGAACTGGAGGAGCGGCTGGACTCCCTGACCCGCGAGCTGGAATCCTTGCGCAAGCGGCTACAGGCCCTCGAACGCCGCGCCTCCCGCGATGAGGCCAGAGGCCTAGTGGCGAAGTACGACCGGCTTCCCAGGCCCGTGGCCGTGGTGGAGAGGGTCAGCGTCTCGCAGGCAGAGGCTATGCGCGAGATGGGCGACCAGCTTCGCTCCCAGCTCGGCAGCGCCTTCGTCGTCCTGGGCGCCGTGGTGAACCAGAAGCCCGCCTTCGTGGCCATGGGCACCGCTGATGTGGCCGGGATCATTCACGCCGGCGAGTTCATCAAGAAGGTGGCGTCAGTCACCGGCGGCGGCGGCGGCGGCCGGCCGGACATGGCCCAGGCCGGTGGCAAGGACCCCGCCCGCCTCGACGAGGCCCTCCGGCTCGCCGCTTCCCTGGTCGAGGAAGCCCTCGCCCCGGCCCGGACGTCCACCCCCTATGAAGGAGGCGATCGCTCCTAGCCCCTGGAGCGCCGCCCATGCCTGCCGACCCCGCGCCCAACTACATCCTCGTCACCATAGAGCCTGACGACGATATCCCCGCCATCTGTGGCATGATCGACGTGGCCCCGGGCCCGCGCGTTGCCCTGGTGGCCCCGCGCGGCAACCGCGCCCTCCAGGCTCCCGCGGGCATGGCCCGCCTCCTGAGGCATGCCGCCGGCGCGGGCAAGGAACTCGCCCTAGTCAGCGGCCAGCGCAGCCTGCGGGCCCGCGCTCGCCAGAGCGGTATGCCCGCCTATGCCTCCGAGGCAGCCCTCCAGCCGGTTCCCCCCGCGCCCCCACCGAGGCTGCGTCTCGGCTGGCTTCAGATCCCGGCCCCGCTGCGCCGCCTTAGCGGCCGTGCCCGCATCATCATCTCCTTCGCGGCCGTGCTGGTCTTCCTTGCCCTGGTCGCCGCCTATCTGCTGGTGCCCTCGGCCCATGTGGTCGTTTACCCGGAATCGGAGGAGATCACGCGCACCATCCGCGTCACCGCCTCCACCATCCGTCGTGACATCGACCTCTCCGCCCGCTCCGTTCCCGCCCGTCCCGTGACTATCACCCTGTCCCTGACCCTGGCCATGCCCACCACCGGCCGCGTCGAGGAGGATGAGGAGGATGGAGAGCCCCTGGCCGTGGTGGCCGAACAGGACCTGGAAGCTCTCCGCGCCCTCGCCCAGCGGGCCGCCGAGCAGCAGGGCTTCGCCCGCCTGGCGGAGGAGCGCCAGGGAACCGCCGCCGTCTACTTCGAAACCCTCTCCGTCGCCCTGGCGGACGAGCGCTTCAGCGCCCGGCCGGGCGAGCCGGCCGACCTCCTGCTCCTGGAAGTGGACGCCGAGGTCACGGCCAGCGCCGTGCTGGACAGTGACGTGCAGGCTGTGGCCGAGCATGCCCTCGCGGAGGAACTGGACCAGGACAGCATGCTCCTCCCTGGCAGTGTGACCGCCTACCAGGGTTTCTTTGTCAGCTACCGGAGCGATACACTTACCTTCGAAGCCCAGGCCAGGGGTGCCGTGGCTCCTCGCATCGACCAGGGCCAGCTCAAAGACGACCTGGCCGGCAAGAGCCCCGACGCAGCCCGTGACCTGCTGGAGGAGCGCATACCCATGGCAGCGCCGCCCGAGATCGACATCAGCCCCGGGTGGGCCCGAAGCATCTCGCGATACGGCTGGCGCATCGACCTGGAGCTGCGGGAGCCGCAGCCATGAGGATCCTTGCCCTGGACGTCGGCGAGCGCCGCATCGGCACCGCCATCTGCGACCCCGATGAGCGGCTGGCCGTGCCCCTGAGCGTCATCCAGCGTCAGGGCCGCGAGGCCGACGTCCAGTCGGTCCTGGCCCTGGCTGAGCAGGAGGAGGTAGGCGCCTTGGTGGTGGGGCTCCCGCTATCCCTCGACGGCAGCAAAGGCCCCCAGGCTCGACGCACCGAGGGCTTCGCTCGCCAGCTCTCCGCCCGCACCTCGCTGCCGGTGGAGCTCTGGGACGAGCGTCTCTCCACAGCGGAGGCGGAGCGGTACGCGGCCGCGCGCCCCCGTCGCGGCCGTCGGGGAACCACCGATGCCCTGGCCGCCGCCATCATCCTCCAGGGCTTTCTGGATGCGCGGCGTTCCCGCGCCGGTGAACCGTAGATGTGGACTCCCGTGCGCCTGGTCGCCCTGGCCGTGACAATCGGCTGCCTCGCTCTGGTAGCGGTGGTGGCCTGGGCTGTCGCCGGGACACCCGGCGCCATCCTCGATGAACAGCCGCCCGTGCCTGCGCGGCGGGCCCCAACGGCCACGGGCATGGTTATCATCCCCATCCAGGAGGGCGACACCGCCAGAGACATCGGCGAGCGCCTGGAGGAAGAAGACGTCATCCAGAGCGCTCGCCTCTTTCGGGTGCTGGTCGCCCTCACCGGCGTGGAGGACGAACTGCTGGACGGCGAGTACGAGTTCGACCGCGGCCTCGCCACCATGGAGGTGATCAACCGCATCCACAACGGGCTCACCGCCCCCCTGATCATTGCCATCCCGGAGGGGCTCCGCGAGGAGGAAATAGCCGACTTGCTAGAGCGCAAGGGCATCATCTCCGCCCAGGACTTTCAGGCTGCCCTCTCCGCCCGGGTGTACGACGCCTCCTTTCTGGACCTGCTCCCCTACGGGGTAGGGCTCGAGGGATTCCTCCTCCCCGCCACCTACGGCTTCTCCCGCAACGCCACCGGCGAGGACGTGGTCGGGCAGATGCTACGCGCCTTCGACGAACAGGTCATACCCACGCTCCCGCCCGAGGGCGCCCTCGACTTGACTCTCCACCAGGCCGTCACCCTGGCCTCCATCGTGGAGCGCGAGGCCGTCGTCCCCCGCGAGCGACCCACCATCGCCAGCGTCTTCCTCAACCGCCTCCAGATAGGCCTGCCCCTTCAGGCTGACCCCACCGTCCAGTACGCCGTGGCCAACGACCCGGACAGCGTCGAGCGCTTCGGCTACTGGAAGAAGGAACTGACCCTCGCCGACCTGGCGGTGGACTCGCCGTATAATACCTACGTCAGCGTGGGCCTGCCCCCGGGTCCCATCGCCAACCCGGGGTTGGACTCCATTCAGGCGGTGCTGCGGCCCGCCCGCACCAACTACCTGTTCTTTGTGGCCCAGGGGGACGGCAGTCACGTCTTTGCCGAAACCCTGGATGAGCACCTCCGCAACGTCTGCGCCATCGACCCCACGCGGTCGGAGTGCCAGGCCGTCCCCCAGGCCGACGAGCGGGAGGAGGAGGAGCCGTGAAGCGAGTCGGCCTCATCGGCTACCCCTTGGGTCACTCCATCAGCCCCGCCCTACATCAGGCCGCCTTTGCCGCCCTCGGCATCGAGGGCCGCTACGAGACCTGGGAGACCCCTCCGGAGGCCCTGGCCGACCGGGTCAATGCCCTGCGTTCAGAGGATGTCCTGGGCACCAACGTGACCATCCCTTACAAGGAGGCGGTCATAGAGCTTCTGGACGGGACCACCGACCTGGCCGCCAAGTCCGGAGCCGTCAACACCATCGTCAACCGGGCTGGGCGGCTCAGGGGCCACAACACCGATGTCATCGGCTTCGCTCGCGCCCTCCGCCAGGACGCCGGCTTCGACGCCCGGGGCGCCCGCGCCGCCGTCTTGGGAGCTGGAGGCGCCGGCCGGGCGGTGGCCCTGGCCCTCTTGCAGGCCGACGCCAGCCCCATCTTCGTGGCCGACATCGTGCCCGACCGGGCGGAGGCTCTGGTGGAGTCGCTGCGCCCCCTGGACCCCGCTGGCATCACCCTCGCCTGGGGCTACTGGGACTCCGGCCCCTTTCGCCAGGCCCTGGCGGGTTGCCAGCTCTTGGTCAACTGCACCCCGGTAGGCACGCGCGGCGGCGACACCGAGGGCCAGTCCCCTCTGCCCGCCGACCTCATACCGGGAGAAATCCTGGTATTCGACCTGGTATACAACCCCCCGGAGACGCCGCTTATGGCCGCCGCCCGCGAGCGGGGCTGCCGGGTCATCTCGGGCCTGACCATGCTGGTCTACCAGGCAGCCGAGTCCTTCCGGCTCTGGACCGGCCGCAAGCCCCCCACGGAACTGATGCTCCGGGCGGGGAGAGGCGCCCTGGAGGCCTTCGCAGGGCAGGCAGGTAGGTGACATAATGACAACTCAGCGAGGGGAACGTTAGCGTGGGTTGGGGTATCGGCTGGGGCCTGCTTATCGTTACCATCATCGTGGCCCTGGTTACCTATGTCATCGTCCAGGAGATGCGCGCCCAGCAGCACTGGCGCCGCCTGGTCGAGCAGGGCGACCTCGACGCCATCCGCCAGATCGTGCAGAGTGAGGTGGAGCGCTGGCGCGAGGACCGCCCGCCCAGGGATGTGCCCCCCTCCCTCTGGCACGGCGTGCAGACCGTCGAGCTGCTGGAGGTCGGCCGCGACTACGTGCGCCTCACCTGCACCGCCGAAGGCCAGTACGCCATGATGGACGGTCAACGGCGGGAGGTCAGCACCGCCCTCAGCGAAGGGATGAAGCTCACCGTCAAGCTGGCCGATATGTTCCTCTACGACATCCCGAACCTGCGCCTGGACCGCGTCCAGATCGACGTCTACACTACCTTCCGCGACCGCCGCGGCGCCGCCACCCAGGACTGCATCCTTAGCACCCTGGTCCGCCGCTCCGACGCCCAGCGTGTGGACTGGGAGGCCTCCCCCGAGGGGATCGTAGCTACCTTCGGCGGGCGCTTCCGCCGGGACCACAGTGGTGCGGCCCTCCCCATCGAGCCTGACGCCGAGACCGTGCGGGTCGGCCCCTCCGAGCTCCGGAGCCCGCACCCGGAGCCCTAACCAGGAGCGATATGCCCATGCTTCGCTTTCTCACCGCCGGCGAATCCCACGGTCAGGGCCTCTCCCTCGTCATCGAGGGCCTGCCCGCTGGCCTCTCCCTCTCCGAGGAATACATCGCCGCCGACCTGCGACGCCGGCAGGGCGGCTACGGCCGCAGCCGCCGCCAGCAGATCGAGCAGGACCACGCCCAGATCACCTCGGGCGTGCGCCACGGCCTCACCCTGGGCAGCCCCATCGCCCTCTTCATCCAGAATCGCGACTGGGAGAACTGGCGGGAGGTCATGTCCGTGGACCCGTCCGCGCAGCCCCCCGAGAAGGTCACCAACCTCCGCCCGGGCCACGCCGACCTGCCGGGCGTCATCAAGTACGGCTACGACGATGTCCGCCCCATCCTGGAGCGGGCCAGCGCCCGCGAGACCGCCGCCCGCGTCGCCGTGGGAGCGGTCTGTCGCCGGCTGCTCGAAGAGTTCGATGTCTGCATCCATAGCCACACCGTGGCCATCGGCGGCGTGCAGGCCCGGCTCGAGGGCGAGCCCGACTGGCATGCCGTGGAGGCCTCCCCCGTGCGCTCCGCTGACCCCAAGGCCGAGCCCGCCATGATCGCCGCCATCGACCGGGCCCGCAAGGCCGGCGACAGCCTCGGCGGCGTGGTGGAGGTCCGGGCCTCCGGCGTGCCCATCGGTCTGGGCAGCCACGTCCACTGGGACCGCAGGCTGGACGGCCGCCTGGCCCAGGCCCTCATGAGCATCCATGCCGTGAAGGGCGTCGAGATCGGCGGCGGCTTCGCCCTCGCCCGCCTCCGCGGCTCCTGCGCCCACGACGTCATCCTCCCTGCCGACCAGTGGGCCGGCCGGCCCTGGCGTCGCGCCACCAACCGCGCCGGCGGCACCGAGGGCGGCATGACCAACGGCGAAGACATCATCGCGCGCGCCGCCCTCAAGCCGATCGCTACCATCCGCCGCGTCCTGCCCTCGGCCGACCTGCACAGCGGCGAGGCCGTGCGCGCCCACTACGAGCGCGCCGACGTCTGCGTCGTCCCCGCCGCTGGCGTCATCGCCGAGGCCATGCTGGTCATCGTCCTGGCCGAGGCGGCCCTGGAGAAGTTCGGCGGCGACAGCCTGGTCGAGACCCTGCGCAACTACCGCGCCTACCTCGAGACCACCGGCCCCCGTGAGCCACCTGAGCGACCATCGGAATGAGCCAGAACCTGCCGCGCCGCATCTTCCTCACCGGCTTCTCCGCCACCGGCAAGTCCCTGGTCGCCCCGCTCCTGGCCGACGCCATCGGCTGGCGGACTGTTGACACCGACGACCTCATCGAGGAGGCCGCGGGCAAGCCCATCCCCCGCATCTTCGCCCAGGACGGCGAGCCCCGCTTCCGCGAGCTGGAGCGCCAGGCCCTCAGCCGCGCCGCCCGCGAGGAGGACGTGGTGATCGCCACCGGCGGCGGAGCCCTGGTCAACCTGGACAACCGTCGCCTCATAGCCGAGGCCGGCCTCCTCGCCTGTCTGGAGGCTACCCCGGACACTATCTTCCGCCGCCTCCAGGAGTGGGAGGATAGGCCCCCTTCCGAGCGCCCCCTGCTGTCCGGGCCCGACCCCCTGGGCCGCATCCGCGACCTCAAGGCCCGCCGCCAGAGCCTCTACGCCCTCGCCGATGTCATCGTGGAGACCGATTCCCTCGCCCCGCCGGAGGTCGCCAAGCGTGTGGCGGCGGGCTGGCGCGAGGTGGGAGCATGGGCCCTGGCTCGCCCGCTCCGCCTGACCCTCCCCGAGGAGAGGGAATCCGCCGCGAGCGGCGGGCCGGTGTGGGTGGAGACGTCCTCCGCGCGGTACCCCGTCTTCGTCGAGTGGGGCGCTCTCAGTCGCCTGGGCGAGCGCATGCGCGAGGTCGGCCTGGCCGAGCGCGCCTTCATCGTCACCGATGAGTTCGTGGGCGCCCGCCACGGCTGGCGCGTCGAGCACGCCCTGGCCGGGGCCGGCTTCGAGTCGCACTCCTGCGCCGTCCCCCCCGTCGAGGCGAGCAAGACCCTGGGGACCGCCTCCCGCATCTACGACTGGCTCATCAGCCACCGCGCCGAGCGGGGGCAGGCCGTCCTGGCCCTGGGCGGCGGCATGGTCGGAGACCTGGCCGGCTTCGTCGCCGCCACCTTCCTGCGCGGAGTGCCCCTGGTGCAGCTACCCACCTCGCTGCTGGCCATGGTCGACGCCGCCATCGGCGGCAAGGTCGCCGTGGACCATCGCGAGGCCAAGAACCTCATCGGCGCCTTCTACCAGCCCCGCCTGGTGGTCGAGGACGTATCGCTGCTCAAGACCCTGCCCGAGCGGGAACTGGTGTCCGGCTTCGCCGAGGTCATCAAGCACGCCCTCATCCTCGATCCCGACCTGCTGGAGACCCTCGAGGCCCACGCCGACGACCTCCTGCACCTCGAGCCAGCCGTCACCACCGGCGTGCTCCAGCGCAACGTGGCCATCAAGGCCCACGTCGTCAGCGAGGACGAGCGGGAGACCACCGGCCGCCGCGCTATCCTCAACTATGGCCACACAATCGCCCACGGCCTGGAGGCCGCCACCGACTACGGTCGCCTCCTCCACGGCGAGGCGGTGGCCGTGGGCATGGTCGCCGCGGCGGAGATCGGCCGCCGCATGGGGGTGACCCCGCCAGCCGTGGCCGATCGTCAGAGGGCTGTCCTTGAGCGTTTCGGTTTGCCTACCCGCATCTCTGGGATCGACCTGCCGCGGGTGCTGGGCGCGGTGGCCCTGGACAAGAAAGTCGCCTCGAAGGCGGTGCGCTGGGTGCTCCTCGAAGACATAGGCCGCACCGTGATCCGCAGCGACGTGCCGCCCTCGCTGGTGGAGGAGTGCGTCACCGGGCTTCTGAACTGAGGGCACGTGTGGATCTGAATGCGGAAGAGGTGAGAATGGGGAAAACGATTGGCCTCAGGGCGATCGTCCAGGGGCGCGTGCAGGCGGTGGGCTTTCGCAGCTTCGTGCTGCTGCGCGCCCGCTCCCTGGGGCTGCGGGGCTACGTCCGCAACGGCCCTGACGCCCGCTCCGTCGAAGTGGTGGCGGAGGGCCCCCGCGACGCCCTCCAGTCGCTCCTGGGCTACCTGAGTCGGGGCCCGTCCCTCGCCCGCGTCGACGGTGTGGACGCGGAGTGGTCGGAAGAGACGCACGGCTTCTCGGACTTCGGCGTCCGCTTCTAGCCAGTGTCGGTCGCCGAATCCGGCGTATCTGGCTCCGGGACTCTTGCGATTGCGGGAGCCCAGAAGACCATTAGATCGGTATCTACGTCCTGCGGAGTTAGGCCCTTGAACTTGTGGGACAGGTTCATGGCATTGGAACCCACGCGGATGCACACGGAGGAGCCGTCAGTGAAGTGCAGGACGATGGCCTCCGACTGGTGCACATCTGGGTGACCCCCGACTTGTCCGAACTCGACTGACCCAATGGTCTTGCCCTGCGCGCGCTGAAGGTCCGCCAGCTTTCTCTCGGGTCCGGCCGGGCCGACAATCTTGGGGAAAAGCGTTGCCATTGCTCCCTCCCTTTCAAGACACGCTTCGGAATCAGCGGAAAGCACCTTTTGCAGCCAATCATTGAGTGCACGAAGGCCCGTTTCAATTCTCAGCAAGTCTTGGTGGAACGCATCGAAAGCCGCAAAGGATGTGGCCGCATGCACTCCATGAACCTTCTGTCGCTCCGTGGAACATGTCTTCAGCGGACCATGGACCTCTTCAATCAGCTCCTTTGGCAGGAGCTCCTTCAGACTGTTCAGCGTTCTTTGGGGACAGCTGAGCTCAACGCCTCGCCGGTCGGCCAGGTAGCAGAGTGCATCCTTTTCGAGGCCGTCCACGAGCAGGCCATACAGCTCCAAATGGGCCTTCGCGTAAGCATCCGTGTTCTCCGCCACGGGATAGTTGATCAGTGGGTTCTCCGCGACCCGCCACAGTGGCTTCCTCAGAGTCTGGTGAGTCAGTGCACGGATCAAGCGGACTAGCTTCTCTATCTGAACCCTGGGGCCGCCTTCCACCCAGGAACCCTCCAAGTTGCACTTCACCCAACGGTTGAAGGCTGGGTCATCTCTCGCGAACACCGGAGCCTCTACCATGTGTCCACGCCAGATCAGTTGATCTTGCTCCGGCAGCTTCTCTACATCCGGAAGGAATGCGGCTACGCACACGCGGCTGTCTTCAAAGCGCCTGAATCCGAAGCGCACGCGAAACATGCACTGCGAATCGCCACACGTGCTCAGTTCGCCGCCCATATCGTCCTCTTCCAGAAGATACAGGTCAGGCGACGCTCTGTAGTGACACAGCACGGTTCGGTTGAAGAACAGCAGGTACTGCTCGTAGTCGGATACATTCATAGACGGTTTGCCTCTTGAGTCTCACTCCCCCAGCGACCAGTCCAGCATGATCGCGGTCACCTCTTCCCCCGGCTCGATGCTGGCCATGTCCTCCGGGCAGATCGCCAGCGCGTTCGCCCCCGCCATCGAGGTGAGGATGCCTGAGCCCTGCGGGCCGCTGAGCGAGGCATAGTAGCGCCCGTCCCGCTCCTCCACCACCGCCCGCGCGAACATCCGCCGCCCGTCGCTATTCCGGATGCGGTCCTCGCAGATGGCGCGCACCTGCGGCCTCTCCCAGCCCGACTTCCCCATCATCTTGAAGATCGCCGGCCGGCCGAACAGCTCGAACGTGATCATCGAGCTGACCGGATTCCCCGGCAGGCCGATGTGAGGCACCACCCGCTCCCCGCTGCGGAACGTCCCGAAGGCCAGAGGCTTGCCCGGCTTCATGCACACCGTCCAGAAGCCGATCTCCCCCTCCCGGGCCAGCACGTCCTTCACCACGTCATAGTCGCCCCGTGAGACCCCCGCCGTAGTGATCAGCATGTCTGCGTCCAGCCCCTGCCGGATCTTGGCCGTGAGGGCTTCCACCGTGTCGCGGGCGATGCCCAGGACCTTGGGGATGGCCCCGTTCTGCTGGATCATGGCGGCAACGCTATAGCTGTTGCTGTTGTAGATCTTGCCTGTCTCCAGGGGCTGTCCGACCTCCAGCAGCTCATCCCCGGTCGACAGCACCGTGACCACCGGCCGCCGGATGACTCGCACGCTGCCCCGCCCCAGCGACGCCAGCACCCCGATCTGGGCTGGCCGCAGCACCGTCCCCTGACGCAGGATGCAGGTGCCCTCTCGGATGTCCTCGCCCGCGCCGCGGATGTTCTCGCCCGCCTCGACCGCCTTGAACACCTGCACCTCATCGGCCGGCTTGGCGAAGGAGCCGAAGGTGTGCTCGCCGGGCTCATCGGTCTCCTCGAACATGACCACCGCGTCGGCGCCCCGGGGGATGGGCGCGCCCGTCATGATGCGCACGGCGCTGCCCGCAGTCACCTCCCCATCGAAGAGGTACCCCGCGGCCAGCTCCCCCAGGACCTTCAGCCGCACCGGCGACTCCTGGCTCGCCCCCTTCGTCTCGGCCGCGCGGACGGCGTAGCCGTCCATGGCGCTGTTATCCAGGGGCGGAATGTCGAAGTGCGCGTACACGTCCTCGGCCAGCACCTGCCCCAGCGCCTCCAGCAGGGGCCTCTCCTCGGGCTCCAGCACGCTGAAGTACGACAGAATGCGCTCCCGGGCTTCCTCAACGCTGATCATGGCAGGCCACCTCTCCTGAACATCAACCCCATTATAGAACGAAGCGACCGCCGATACGCGGCCGCTCCCCTCTGCGAGGCCCCGGACGCCCCAGAGCCTACCCCAACTTGACCGATAGGCAGGTGGTGGTGCGCTGCACCCCATCTACCTGCTGGATGCCCTCGGTGATGCCCCTACCCAGCTTGTCCAGGTCATCGGCCTCCAGTTGCACGATGACATCGAAAGGGCCCGTCACGGTATCCACTGACACAACCTTCGCGTCTCCATACTGCACCGTCTTGATGGCGTCGCCCACCGCCTTGGCCTTGCCCACCTCCGCCTCGATAAGCACGTAACCGCGTACTGTCATGCCTACTCCTCCTTGTAGAAGCCCTGCCGCCGGCGGACCCATCATACCGTGAGGGCACGCTCTGTCAAGCAGAATGCCACTCAACAATTGGTCCGAAGTCGGTGGGTCTTCCGTTGAGCACTGCGCGATAAGGGGTCTATTGCTGAGGGGGGAGTGCAGAGGGGCGGAGCCCCAAAGGTTTGCGCCCTCAGCCTTCCCCGTCCGAGCATTCCGCCCCCGCGCAGCGGGCCGGGGGTCTGGGGGTGTCCCCCAGATTCCAAATACATTTCCAGGGCGGGCGGGTGGGCAGAACCACCTGACTTCTGCAACAGCCTGTGAGACTGAATCGATCAGGCTGCGGGTTTCAACCCGCAGACACTTGTCCTGGCGGCCCCTACACCTCCGGGTGCTGGTGCGCCGCGTAGGGCCTCCCCTTGGCTGCCCCCAGCATCACGAAGAACTCGTGCTCGTCCGGCGCCGGCACGAACACACGGTCGTCGCGCAGGCTGAGGCGCAGCGCGTCGGGCGCGCAGACGAAAGTGCATATCCCGCAGCCCAGGCAGCGCTCGTAGTCAACCTCGGCGATGTCGTCATCCCGCACGTGGATGGCGTCCACCTGGCAGCGTTCCACGCAGGCCGCACAGCCGTTGCAGAGGTCTTCGTCCACCGCCGCCCAGTAGGCCGAGGGGGCGACCGCATGGGGAATGTCGAGCTGCGTGATCCCCTTCAGGCAAACGCAGGCATGACGGCAGCAGTTGCAGATGAGCCAGGGGTCCTCCTGGAAGTTCATGGTCGTGTGGACCAGGCCGGCCCGCTCCGACAGCTTGAGAACGTCCACCACCTCGTCCACAGAGGTGGGGCGCATGCGCGGTGTGCTCACCATCCGCGCCGGGTCCAGCACCGGCTCCCCCTCGACATGCCCTCCCTGGATGCCTTCGCCCATGAGGATGCACACGTTGATGGGGTCGTCGCAGTTGCGCTCGGCCACCCGACAGGCGCAGGGGATCAGCATCAGCGACGACGCCCGCTCCACCAGCCCGACCGCATTGTCGTAGGGAATGACCTGGTCCTTGGGCACGCTCACCCCCGGCAGGGTTCGCACGACCTTGATGGAGCCGCCGTGTATCTCCTGTCCCCAGCCCTCCACGAAGTACTTCTCCCACAGCTTGCCCAGCCGCTCGAGGTCCGGCGACGGCTGCCGGACCACGAACGGTAGCTCGAACAGCCCGGGGATGACCAGAGGTAGACGGAACACGCGCACCCCGTCGGGACGCCGCACGCCCCGGGTGAAGAACTTGGACGCCATCCCCGTAAGCAGGTCAGAGGCTTCGTCCAGGTTCACTCCAGCTCTCCTGGCGATGACCTCCTCCGGCTCCAGCTCGAAGCCCATATGGGCTGCCAGGTGCGCCTCCTCCGGCTCGTAGTAGAACCTGAGGATCTCGATGAACGTGTCGGTCTCGGGCGCCCCTACGGGATGCCCCGCGAAGACCTTCGCGAGCTGCCGATAAGGCCTATCCCCGCTTTCTTCAGCCATTTCCTTCCTCCTCCACACGGACCATCAAAGCCGTCACCTGCCTCCCGGCCCCTCGGCCTGGGGGGAGGCAGGTGCCCCACGCCGGAACCCTGGCCGCCTCTCTCGCCCCGGAAAAGCCCTGCTATCAGTACTTTTCGATAACCGCGCGGGCTCCTGCCAGGGAGAGGACCTCGTTGCAGCCGTCCTCGATCTGGGAGGCGCGAGCGTCCCTGAAAAGCTTCTCTACCAGGAAGTCCTTCGCAAGCCCGTAACCACCGTGCAACTGAACCGCATCATTGGCCACCTCAAAGGCCGCGTTGGTGCAGAACACCTTCGAGGCGATGGAGTATTGCGTCGCCGGAGGCTGGGTCTGGGAGTTGTAGATCATGGCCGCGCGCGAGATGGCCCTCGACGTCTCCACCTTGATGAACATGTCGAACAGCTTCAGCTGCACGGCCTGGTGCTCGCAGATCGGCTTGCCGCCCTGCACCCGCTCCTTGCAGTACGCCAGCGCCTCCTCGAAGGCCGCCCGGGCAACTCCTGTGAAGATGGCGCCCATCCCAGCGTTGGCTATGGCGAGGATGTTGTTGATCGTTATGGGGTAGAGGGCCGGCTCCACCAGCATGTAGTGCTTGGGAATCCTCACGTCGTCCAGGAAGATCTCCCCCTGGTTCAGAGCCCGCTGGCCCAGCTTGTTCAGCGGCGGACCCTTCGTGACGCCCGGGAGATCGAGCGGAACGACGGCTACCCCGCTTCCGGCCATCCCCTTCGAGGGGTCGATGCACACGAAGGCCAGGGCATGCGAGGCGATGGTGCCGTCGGATACCCAGGCCGCCTTCTGGCCGTTCAGGATCCAGTCATCCCCATCTCGCTTCGCGTTCATGTCGAAGGCCACGCTGGGATACCCGAACTGCTCACCTTCTATGAGCAGGCCGTCGGAGCCGTGCTGGGGCTCGGTGATCGCCCAGCAGCCGATGTACTTCGCCTCCCGGTCCTTGGCGAAGGGGATGACGAGCTCGTCCATCAGGGCCTGGTTCCCCGTGAGCGCGGCAAAGGTGTTTGCAAAGGTGAACGGGAAGGGCGCCACGCCGAGACCGATGGCGAAGTCGGCGCTCCCCCAGCCCATCTCTTCGGCGATCATGTGGCTGGCCAGCGGGCCCAGGCTCACCCCGCCCAGCTCCTCCGGAAATCCCCGGATGTGGTGCCCCATTTCGTAGGCCTTCTTGAAGACATCCCAGAAGACCGATCCTTCCTTGATCACCTCCTGAGGGTCTGCAATCTTGTCCAGCTCGATGCTCGCCGGCCGCAGCATCTCCTCGGCGAAACGGTGAGTCTGATCCTTGACCGCGACCTCCTCTTCCGTCAGTGCCTTGTTCAGGTCCAGATAGGTACTCATTTCTGATTCCTTTCCGCCTGCATCGGCTCGTGCTTCCCGCGACCGCTCGGAGCGCCGCCTACGCGAACCGAAGCGGAATCGTCCGGCCGCGAAGCTCGGTCCACCCTAGACGCCGCTCCATTGGGGAGACAAGAGGCAAACGGCTCCCCCTCATCCGACATCCGTACCCCTGACCGGAGTGCCCGCGCCCCAAGGCCCCACACTCCTGGCTGGAGACCCTGGATCGGCGTCGATGATAACACTCCTGGGCCATGAGGAGACCCCCCTAACCTGCCGAACCCTCCGATCCCTCCGATCCCGTCACCGTTACCTCCCCCAGCTTCTCCAGCGCCTTGACCAGGCTCTGGGTTCCCTCCTCTCCTAGGCCCCAGGCCTCCACCGCCGAGAAGAGGTGGTGGACTAGCCCCGTGCCCGGCAGAGCCAGGGTCATCCGGTCGGCCGTCTCCAGGGCCAGGCGCAGGTCCTTCTGCTGGTGGGCCACCTTGAAGCCCGGCCGGAAGTCCCGACCCAGCACCCTGGGCGCCAGGTTGCTGAGCGCCCACGACGCCCCCGCCCCCGCCGTCACCGCCTGCAGCATGGTGGCCGGAGGGATGCCCGCCTTCATCGCGAACACCAGCGCCTCGCACATGGCCAGGTTGTTCAGCCCCACCACGATCTGGTTGCACAGCTTCACCGTCTGTCCGGCCCCGCTGGGCCCGCAGTAGACTACGTTCTTCCCCATGGCCTCTAGGATGGGACGGCAGCGTTGGAAGGTCTCCTCTTCACCTCCCACCATGATGGAGAGGGTCCCGGCGATGGCCCCCTGATCCCCGCCGCTGACCGGCGCGTCCAGCATGCCCGCCCCGGCCTCGGCCAGCCGGGAGGCGATGCGCCGGGTCACCTCCGGCGAGATGGTGGACATGTCGATGTGCACCAGCCCGGGGCGGGCCGCCTCCACGATCCCGGCCGGCCCCAGGGCTACCTGCTCTACGTCGGGAGAGTCCGTCACGATGGTGATCACCACGTCCGACCGCTCCGCCACCTCCCGCGGCGAGGAGGCCGTGGCCGCCCCCGCCGACGCCAGCTCGTCCATGCCCGGCCGGCTGCGATTCCACACCGTGAGCGCGTAGCCCGCCTTGAGCAGGTTCCTGGCCATGGGCCGGCCCATGATCCCCAGCCCGATGAATCCTAGACGTTCCTTCATGTCCACCTCCGAGTAGCTAGCTCTCCGCGCAGGGGGCCAGCCGCACCCGCTCCCCAACGGCGGGATTGGCCACGTACTTCGGCCAGCGGCCCGATAGCACCGCTGCGGCCGCCTTCCCTACCTCCGTCCTCACCTTCCGCATCGACTCCTCCGATAGCCCGGCCGTGTGCGGGGTGAGCACGACGTTCTCCAGCGTCAGGAGGGGGCTATCGGCGGGCAGGGGCTCCTCCTCGAACACGTCCAGCCCCGCGCCCGCAATGCGCTCCGACCGCAGCGCCTCGACGAGGGCGCCCTCATCGACCACCGCGCCCCGAGCGGTGTTGATCAGGAAGGCGGTAGGCTTCATACGGGCCAGTTCCTCCGCCCCGATCATGTGCTGGGTCTCCTCCGTCAGCGGCGCGTTCAGCGATACGTAGTCCGAGGCCTCCAGCAGCGACGGCAGGTCGCTGAGGGCAGCGCCGCACTCCTGGGCCGCGCTCTCGTCCACGTAGGGGTCATAGGCCAGCACCCGCATGTGGAGCGCCAGCGCCTTGCTCGCCAGGTCCCGCCCGATCGCCCCCAGACCTACGATCCCCAGCGTCTCGCCCCACACCGGGGGAAAGCGCGGGCGCGGCCGGCGCATCCAGACGCCGCTCCGCATGTCCGCGTCGAGACGCCGCACCTGCTTGGCGCACGCTAGCAGCAGCATCAGGGCGTGATTGGCCACCTCCTCCGTGCAGAAGTCCAGCACCTTCGCCACCACGATGCACCTCTCCGTGGCCGCGTCCAGGTCCACGTTGTCCACGCCCACCCCGTAGCGGACGATCACCTTGCACCGTTCCAGGCAGTCTATGACCTCTCGGCTGATGGCTGCGGCGCTGACCAGGATCGCGTCCGCGTCACGCAGGCTCTCCGCCAGCTCCTGTTGATCGCGGGCGCGCGTTGCCACTAGCTCCGCCCCTAGCGGGCTAAGCTGCTCCAGCTCGCGCTCCAACGACTGGCGCGGCCCTGCATCAGCGTGAACCACCTTGAATCTGGCGACCATTCCTATCACCCCGCACAGCGGAAGGGCTTCTCTCCCCGACTTGGCGGTGCCATAATAGCTCGGCTCCCTCGACGGGGCTAGTCTCAGCATCCAGATTCGCAGATCACGGAGGGCCGGGCCGTGCGCAAGAACCGCGAGGGCATGGCCGAGTAGCCATGGCTAAGAGGGGACGCTGGCACGAGCGCTCCGTTCCCCGACTGCCCCAGGATGCCACCTGGGAGGAGCGGCTCGCCCTGGTCCGGTCCTCCTGGCAACTCCACCCCTTCTGGAAACTGCTGGGCGTCGAGGTGGTGGCCCTCGGACCAGGCTACAGCAAGCTCCGCGTCGCCCTGAACAGGCGCAAGCACGGCCCATGGCCCCACGGAGGGCTCCTCAGCAGCCTGGTGGACATGTCCGTGGCCATGGCCCTCTTCACCACCTACGGCCCCCAGGACGACGACGTGGTGGCCCACGCCACCGCCGACCTCAACGTGACCTTCGTCGACGCCATGCAGGGCGATGAGTTGTTCGCCGAGGGGCGCATCGTCCGCCGCGCCCGCATCGCCGCCTTCGGCACCTCCGAGATCCGCGACGGGGACGACAGGCTCATCGCCCTCGGCCGCAGCACCTACCTCATCCGCCGCGAAGCAGGCAATGCTACGGACTGAGCCCGCGACCTCTGCGGGCTCTTATTGAAGGAGGCCTTCCATGATCGTGATGCTGGCCCGTTTCCGCATGAAGGACGGCAAGGAAAACGAAGCCCTGGAGGCCGCCCGCACCATGGTGCAGGCGGTGCGTGAGGCCGAGCCGGGGTGCCTCGTCTACATCTGTCACCGCTCCCAGGCTGAGCCCTCCGAGCTGGTGTGGTACGAGGTCTACGAGGACCCCGCAGCCCTGACCGCCCACGGGGGCAGCGAGCACATGCAGGCCTTCCGCCAGCGCCTGCCCGAGCTCGTCGACGTCACCCAGGTCAAGCTAGAGGTGCTCGAGCGCCTGGACGGCTTCGTCAGAGAGTCCTTCCCGCAGGCCACCTAGCTCTCGCGCAGGAGACCCTGCATCGCCTTCACGGGATGGTGAAGAACCCCGCCATTGAGGGCACAGGCGGCCCTGCTCCCTGCCGGCGTGCGCGAGGGTATCCCCTCGCCCTTCATTTGATTCTTTGTAAGAATTAGGGCGTATCGATACGAGATGCTTCAGCGCCAGCCCCTAATCTCGGAAAACCAATAGTGGATTGGTAAATGAGAATGTGTACTTGGCGAGGAGTTGTCTGCAGACCCTAC